>WNGF01000026.1_pt1 | contig 174749 bp, 150 predicted proteins | sample 5400641 | NCBI WGS metagenome assembly WNGF01 (sample SAMN13153371, study PRJNA577476) | soil metagenome | isolation source: 80 cm soil or saprolite under grassland replicate 2 | place: USA:California | collected 2016-06-15 | reverse complement strand
CCGACTTTTCCACCCCGCTTGGAAATCCCGCAAAGTGCGCGGGATTCCCACTTTCCCACAGCCCCGGCGACTGCTGGATTAACTCAAACCGGACAAGTCACGTGCTAAGAAATCCGGACATTTTAACTTGCTAACGACATGCCTAACCTTCTTTGGGACCTTCTGGCTCATCGATGCCGGAATCAGCAGCGGAGTAGTGTCGTTTACCACCGAAAATAGATCTTGGGCTGATCTAGGGCTGCTTCCCGCAATCCTTCTCATCTGGAGCTTTGGATATATCTACGGCGCGATTTTCGTGGCCATGCTGGCCCGCAAACAGGAAAAAGCTGCTGACCTTTACGGCTGGAAGCTGATTGGCGGCGTAGATCATTTCATAAGCGCAATGCAAAAATGCACCGATCTAAACCTGATTGTCTTCGACAAGAATTCGCAATGGAAGTACGCACACCCTGCCACTGCCGTTCGTATCGAAGCAGCTAAAGAGTATGCCAGAACGCGCGAAGCAGCGGGTGTCACAGCTACAGTCGCGGTGACCGCTCAAACTGGCGACTAAATTCGTTCGCTGTATTAATTCCGCAGCTACCAACCCAGCTTCAATCCGCCATGATGGGCGCGGGTTTCGGCTCTCTTTCGAGCGCCTGTACACGGCTGTGATGGCGGCTATAAGTAAAATAGACGACAAGTCCAATCCCGAGCCAGATAATCAGCCGCGCCCAATTCACCCATCCAAGTTTGTACATCATGTATCCATTGGTGAGGATCCCGAGAATGGGAATGACCGGCACCCATGGAGTGCGAAACGGACGGGGTTGGGCTGGATTGGTCTGCCGCAGTACTAGAACGGAGATCGAGACCATCACAAACGCTAACAGCGTTCCGATGTTCACCATCTTGCCAATATCGTCTATCGGAGTCAGGCTTCCGACAATAGCTGCCAGCAAGCCGACGAGAATCGTATTTTTCCAGGGCGTGCGGAATTTCGGATGCACGGCCGCGAAAAACTTCTTCGGCAGCAGGCCGTCGTTTGCCATTGCATAGAGCACACGGGTTTGGCCAAGAAGCATTACCAGCATTACGCTCGTCAACCCTGCCAATGCCCCGAGAGTAATGATGTGAGAAGCTGTGCTCAACCCACGATCCATAAAAGCGCGCGCGATTGGGGCCTCAATGTTCACTTCGCGCCAGGGCACCATGCCCGTTAAAACAGCAGCAACTAAGATATAGAGTACGGTGCATATCAGTAGCGAAGTGATTATTCCAATCGGCAAGTCCCGCTGTGGGTTCTTGGCCTCCTGTGCTGTGGTTGAGACAGCGTCAAATCCAATGTAGGCGAAGAAGATATACGCCGCTCCCGCCCCTATGCCCGAAATTCCATACGGGGCGAATGAGGACCAACTCATCCCCCAATTTCCCTTGTTCACATATTGGAAGCCCAAGCCAATCACGAACAACACTACGGAAACTTTGATCACCACGATGGTGCTATTGAAGCGTGCGCTCTCCTTAATCCCGATCGCCAAAATCGCGGTAATCACCAGGGCGATGATGAAAGCAGGCACATTAATCCCGATTTCATGGCCAAAAAGTGTAGGAGCCGCAAGCAGGTCGTGCCCTCTCTGCAGCAGTTCCGGAGACTGAGCGCTCATGACAGCGGTAACTTTGGCGAGAAAAGCTTGCGACCCAGGCACCAGCGATGGGTCGGCAGCCTGCGCCATTTGCCTGGCAATGATCGTCTCCGCCTGTCGCAGCCCGGTCCAATGATCATAGGCAAGCCACAGCGGCATCTTGAGATGAAAAATATTGAGTAGCTCGATGAAGTGGTTCGACCATCCTGATGAAACCGTGCTGGCACCCATAGCGTATTCGAGCGTGAGGTCCCATCCAATGATCCACGCGAAAATTTCTCCCATGGTGGCGTAAGCATAGGTGTAGGCGCTTCCCGCCAGCGGAATCATGGCGGCGAATTCGGCGTAACAAAGACCGGCGAATGCGCAACCGAGTCCGGAGAGCACAAATGAGAGCATCAAACCCGGTCCGGCGTAGTGCGCGCCTAATCCCGAGAGCACGAAAATGCCGGCCCCGATGATAGCGCCAACGCCCAGCGCCGTGAGCTGAAACGGACCTAACGTTCGTTTCAGGCAGTGGGTGCCCGCTTCCTGCGCTTCTGACATAAGCAGATACAGAGGCTTTTTTGCCAGTAAGTTCGCCATGTTAGTTACATTCTCCTCAAACGACTGGTGATTGACTGGGTGTGCCACGCAAACGCCACGCATAGTACACCGGGATTCCCAGCAACACAATAATCAGGCCCGGCCAGGTAAATTGCGGCTTGTACCGCAATAGTACGACATCAATGAAGATCGCCATCACGATATAGATCGCCGGCAGTACGGGATATCCAAATGCCCGGTACGGACGGTCGGCGTTCGGCTGGGTTCGCCGCAAAATGAACAATCCCACAATTGTCAGAATATAAAACACCAGCACCGCAAAAACGACGTAATCGAGCAATTGCCCGTAGCTGCCGGAAATGCACAAGATGCAGATCCAAACCATCTGCACCATAAGAGACACCGCCGGCGTCTTATATTTGGGATGCAGTTTGCCGGCGCCACGAAAGAACAACCCATCCTTGGCCATGGCGTAATAGACGCGGGCGCCCGACAAAATCAGACCATTGTTACAGCCAAAACTGGAAACCATGATGGCTGCGGCCATCAGGTATCCGCCCAGGCTGCCGAACATTTGACTCAACGCAGCGGTGGCCACGCGATCTTCGGTCGCATATTGGATTCCGCGCTGCAAAATCGTTGTGCCGTCTGGCGTGCCAGCCAGCGGCAGCACGTTCAAGTAAATAATGTTGCATCCGATATAGAGAGCAATTACTACGCCTGTACCAATGGCCAGCGAGAGTGGCAGATTCTTTTTTGGATTGATGACTTCACCTGCCGTAAAGGTCACATTGTTCCAGGCGTCGGCTGAAAAAAGTGACCCCACCTGCGCCACCGCCAGGATTGTCAGAGTGCTCACCCATGCAATGGTGCCGCTCGCGCCAACTCCAACCGGATGTAAGGCACCTAGGGCCGCATTGCGCCAGAAATTCGCGCCAAAGTTGGCCGCCAGGGCTTCCGCATTCCGTCCGATAAACAGTCCCACTAGAACCAAACCCAACAGTGCCGAGACTTTCGCGAATGTGAATACGTCCTGAATGATGGCACCCGTCTTAATTCCGAAAATGTTGATGACTGAGAGCGCCACCACCATGAGAACAGCCATCAGGTTCTGCGTGTTCAGTCCCACATCCATGTTGCCCAGCACCATGGAACCGATGTGAATGGGAGGGACCTTTACGATATGAATGATCCAGTGCGTGGAAGAAATCGCAGGAAAGAAAACACCGAGGAATTTTCCGAACGCTACGCCGACGGCAGCGATGGTCCCGGTCTGGATAACCAGAAACAATGTCCATCCATAGAGAAATCCCCACAAAGGCCCAAGCGCTTCGCGCAGATATACATATTGCCCTCCGGCATGGGGCATCATCGCGGCAAGTTCGCCATAGGACAGTGCCGCGACGATGGTCATGAACCCGGTCACCAGCCAGGCTCCGATCAGCAGCGCCGGCGAGTTTACTTCCCGCGAAATTTCGGCGGAGACGAGGAAGATGCCCGACCCGATCATGGAACCCATGACCAGCATGGTGGCGCTGGTCAGTCCCAGGCCTTTGACGAATTCGCGATCAGAGGTGCTTGTGGTACCTACTGTCGCCGGCTTTACTTCAACGCTCAACTATCCTCCTGCTCCACGTAGCGGCGGACGCCCTCGTCCGCCCACCCCGGACGAGGACGTCCGGGGCTACATGATTCTCGCCCAAAAGACTCTAACCTAGAATGCGCAAAAATTCCTCTGCTGATTTGCCCGGATCCCGTATCAAGTCGGATATCACAGCCACTGAGTCTGCCCCTGCCTCGATCACCGCGCGGCAGTTCTCGCGCGTGATGCCGCCAATGGCGACCAGCGGCTTGCGGGTTAGTTGGCGGGCCTGCCGCACTCCCGCGAGCCCAATCACCGGATCAGGATTCAGTTTGCTAGCTGTGGCGAACACCGGGCCAATGGCGATGTAATTCGCGGAAGTCCCATCTGCTTCGGCGACCTGCTGCGGATTATGAGTGGAGACCCCTAACCAACGCTCACCACCGATAATCTTGCGCACGCTCTCTGGCAAAAGATCGTCCTGTCCAACATGTACTCCGTCGAATTCCACTGCCAGGCACAGATCAGCGCGATCATTCATGATCAGCTTCGCCTTGTGTGGCGCGGGGGCCCCCGCTCGCGACCGCTGGCGCAATTCCAGTGCTTGAGTCAGGACAGTGCGGGCATCCCCCGCCTTATTGCGATACTGAAGCAGAGTGACACTGGCAGTGAGCTCTTCGGCAGCCCGAAGAAGATCTTCTGAGTTGGAGAAGCAGAAAGCGTCTAAAATCGCGTACAGTCGCGGCAGAGAAATCATGAAATCAGTTCAGGGCGCCTAGGTTTACGTGCCCGTGCATCACACCAGAACCTTTTCCTTTTCCTTCCCACTCCTTGCCAGAAATCTCTCGATGAAGCTAGTGTCGGTGTGACCAGCACGGAATTCCGGATCTGCAAGAATTTTCCGGTGCAAAGGAATCGTGGTGAACACCCCTTCGACGATAAACATCTCCAGCGCGCGCGACATTCGCGAGATGGCTTCATCGCGGTCCTTGCCGCGCACCACCAGCTTCGCGATCAGCGAATCATAATACGGAGGAATCGTACCCTCGGCATAAGCTGCCGTATCCACGCGCACGCCAGTTCCACCAGGCGGATTGAAGGTCGTGATCTTGCCGGCTGAAGGTGTGAATTTCTCCGGATGCTCGGCATTAATCCGGCACTCGATGGCATGGCCACGATGCACAATCGGCCCGTGCAGAACGTTCTCCAGGCTCTCTCCCGCCGCCAACAGGATCTGGCTCTTCACGAGATCCACGTCGGTCACCATTTCCGTGACCGGATGCTCCACCTGAATGCGAGTATTCATCTCGATGAAATAGAGCCGCCGGTCGCTGTCCATGAGGAACTCCATGGTCCCGGCGTTGACGTAGCCAATATCGGAAAGCGTCTTGCACAGCGTCTGCCCGATCTCTTCCCGCATCTCCGGGGTAACCTGAGTGGAGGGCGATTCTTCCAGCAACTTCTGGTGCCGACGCTGAATGCTGCACTCGCGTTCGCCCAGGCTGGCGACCGTCCCATACTGGTCGGCGAGGACTTGAAATTCGATGTGGCGCGGGTGCTCGACGTACTTCTCCATGTAGAGATCGCCGTTGCCAAACGCCGCCGCGGCTTCGGACTGCGCGGCGTGGAATAAAGCCGGCAACTCGTCTTCAGAACGCACAATCCTCATGCCCCGCCCGCCACCACCGGCCGAGGCTTTGATGATGACCGGAAAACCCACAGTGCGGCCCCATTCCACGGCCTCGCCTTCGCTGGCGAGCACGCCTTCCGATCCTGGGAGAATCGGCACGCCGGCTTTCTTCATCGCCGCACGCGCCTTCTCCTTCTCGCCCATCAAGCGAGTAATCTCTGGAGGTGGTCCAATGAACTTCACGTTGCAGGTTTCGCACACTTCCGCAAAGTTTGCGTTTTCCGAAAGCAGTCCGTAACCGGGATGGATGGCGTCCACATTAGCAATTTCGGCTGCACTGATTACCGCGGGAATATTCAGATAGCTCTGCGAAAGCTGGGGAGGACCAACACATATGGCTTCGTCCGCAAAGCGAACATGGAGCGAATTGCGGTCGGCCTCGCTGTAGATCGCAACCGTGCGCACACCGAGTTCCTTGCAGGCGCAGATCACCCGTAGTGCAATTTCGCCGCGATTCGCGATCAGAATTTTCTTGAACATGAGTAGTAGCAGCGAGCTGTTAGTTTTCAGCTCTCAGCCCAAATCGTCTAGCCTCTCGGAGACGCGCCACCGGCATAGTTTCCTCGAGGAGCGCAACGCTGTCTTCGCCTACTTCTTCGGCCGGATCGCGAACAATTCCTGCCCATATTCAATGGGCTGACCGTTTTTTACCAGCATCTTGACAATCTCTCCCGCCACATCAGCCTCAATCTCATTCATCAGCTTCATAGCTTCGACGATGCAGAGCACCTGTCCCGCTTCCACCGTATCGCCGGGCTTCACGAACGGCGGCGATCCCGGAGACGGCGATTCGTAATATGTGCCGACGATCGGGGAGCGCACCAAGTGTAGTTCTTCCTCTGGAACGGGAACCGACGCGGTTGCAGGAGGCTCCGCTGCGGGAGGAGAGCCGGACGACACTTGAATCGCGGAAACCGGAGCAGGATGGACGGTAATGATTCTGTCCGCTGGCGCTTGCGCGGGCGGCTCCGCGCCACGCTTGATGCGTACCTTCACATCGCCGCGTTCGAGTTCGAACTCAGCGATGTCCTTCTCGATAAGAAACTCGATAAGTTCTTTTAGTTCTCGTTGGTTCATGCGTTCGTAGCGGGCCAGTGTTCGGCGGCCAAACGCCACCTCCTAGCGGAGTGAGGCGCTACCTAAAGCTCAGAGCTCGATCAGATTTTTGGGACAGGGCGTAAGAATCTCACAACCTGTCTCCGTGACCACGACGGTATCCTCGATCCGCACTCCATAATTGCGAGGAAGGTACACTCCGGGCTCAATCGTTACCACCATTCCCGACCGCAACAGCTCCTTTTGACCCGCAGCAAGCCGTGGGGCCTCATGAATTTCAAGACCCACTCCGTGTCCGGTCGAATGCGTGAAATACCTTCCTAAGTGTCTTTTGTACAATAACTTACGAGCGGCTTGATCAACTTCGCCAACGGTCGTGCCCGGCTTCACAGCTTCGAGAGCAGCTTGCTGGGCTTCGCTGACCGCCTCATACACCCGACGCGCCTCCGCTTGGGGACGACCGACGTGCAAGGTCCGGGTCATGTCAGAACAGTAGCTGGCGAGTATAACACCAAAGTCGCAGACTACGAACCCCTTGGAAGGAACGAGGGCGGCTGAGGCCCGTCCGTGCGGCAACGCCGATCTCGCGCCGCTTGCAACAATGGTTGGAAAAGCCATTTGTTCGGCACCAGCCTTGCGTGCTTCGAGTTCGAGCTCGCCGGCAATCTGTGATTCTGAGATACCGGGGCGGATTGCGTTTAACACCCGATGGAATAAGTCGACCCCCATGTGACACGCCGCGCGAATTCTTGCGATTTCACCAGGGTCCTTGATCAACCGCGAATCTTCTATCAGGGACTGTGTTTCGACCAATCTCTTGCCGCGCCCTGTCAGATGGGAAAGACGGTTTCGCTCAGCCACCGTCAGATGTCCTGCCTCGATTCCGACCCGGCGCAGTGTGGGTCGTCGGGCGAGCCACTCCCCTGCCCCGACCAGCGCTGGCTTACGAATGATCCTAATGGTCGCGCCGGCCACTTCCTGGCGTGCCTGCTCGGTATAACGTCCGTCGGTGAACAGTACCGTTTGGCGCTTGCTGATTGCGAGAATGCCGCTGCTGCCAGTAAAACCACAGAGATAACGGACATTCGGAAGATGGGTAACCAAGAGTACATCCAATCGCAGTCGGTCCAAATCAACCTGTACTCGGTCCAGACGACCCGATTCTTCCATGTTCTCAGTCTATCCCAGGGAACTTCCAGGTTTCCGGCGGCAGAAGTGGTGGTCTTTCATTAAGTTGCTGATTCCGCTTAGGTTATGGGATCGTTCTTTCCACAGGGGCATTTACCGGGCTTTTCAATTAGACTAGAATCTGAATTGCCGCCTCTGCGGCCCCAGGTGGATAATGACAAGTCAGGTTGACCGCTCCCCCGACAGGGATACCTGTAGCAAGTTGATCAGCCTTGGTTATGCCCGTTCCAATCGTGTGCGGCTGTACGGTCAGGAAGTTCAGTTGGTATCAGATCCCTTTCCTGAGGAGGGTGGGATTGCAATCGAAGTAGTTGGCCGGAACGAATCAGTATCACGAAGAATGAAGCTGCCGCTTTCGATCCTGCAGATGACTGGCAAGAAGCGCATTGCCTGATTGTTCTTGCTTATTTAAAAAGCGCCGGCCACTGCGACCGGCGCTTTTTGCTTACCTCGCACGGAATCCTCAGCGCGTGTCCCAAAAAGACAATCCGCCGGGTCCTAAGGCTTTCAGGAATCCGGCGGCTGCTTTGCTGCTAACTTGTTTCCCGCGCTTGCCTAACTTATGTCTGCACGACGCGAGGAGTAATGAAGAAGATCAGTTCCTGGTTCGAGCTGCTTACTGCCTGGCGCTTGAAGAGGTTGCCAAGCCATGGAATGCTTCCGAGCAGAGGAACCTGCTGCACATTGACAGAGTTGTTGGTCTGGATAACGCCACCAATCACCACTGTGCCGCCATCGGTCACGAGCACCTGCGTGGTCGCCTGCTGTGTGATAAGGGTCGGCTGGTTCAGGACTTCGTGTCCGAAGTCGGGTACGGTGTTTTCCACATCCACGTTCAGGAAGATAGTGTTCTCAGACGTGATCTGCGGCGTTACCGTCAATCGCAGGAAAGCATCCACGTACGCAACCGTCGCAGGACCATTCAACTGCGCCGCGGTTACTACAGGAACCCGCACGCCCTGTTTCACCACGGCTTGAATGTTGTTCTGCGTAACGACGCGCGGCCGGGACAGAATCTTCAATAAGCCGCGGGATTCCGCCATGGTCAGGATAGCGTCCAGGCGAACGTTGTTGGTGGCATTGACAAAACTAAGACCGCTGGTCGGCCCGATGGCGGGCAAATTCGAGAACAACGGAATCTGCGTTGCAGTGGGGCTGCCCGTGATTATGTACGTAGGTGCAGGCGTGTTCCCAACAATGATCGGGGAGACTCCAGCGCCGGTGGCTCCGCCCACTGCTGTTGGACTGTTACCCCATCCAAATCCGAGCTGAGTACCGATGTCACGCGCAAAGCTGCGGGTTGCAGCCACTACGCGAGCTTCGATTTCAACTTCCTGTGTCTTGCGATCGAGCTGGGAAAGAAGTCGGTCAATCCCCGGAAGTGTCGTTGGGATATCGGAGACGATGATAGCGTTAGTACGGTCATCGGCTACGACATCACCCCGCTGGCTGACGAATTTCTTGATGGTCGGCAGCACGTCCTTGGAGTGGGCATAGCTCAGGAACCGCGTGACTGTGACTTTTTCCACAGCGAGCGATTCAGCTTCGATTTGGGCCCGACGTCCTTCGGCTTCCCGGCGCAGAGTGTCCACGGTTGCGATCCGCAGGACGTTGCCGTCAAGCTGACGCGAAAGCGTATTGTTCTTCAGGACGATGTCCAACGCCTGGTCCCACGGCACATCGTCAAGCACGATGGTTAGTGTGCCTTTCACTTCAGGATCCAAAACCACATTCAAGCCGCTGATTTCGTGGATCAGGCGGAAGAAATCTTTCAAGTCAACGTCTTTCAGGTTTACCGAAATCGGCTCTCCTGTGTACTTCGGAGCGCTGACAGTAGGAGGATGCGCTTTCTGTTCAGCCGCCATGTTCACAGCAGGCTGGATTGCCGGGGCTGATGTCTGGGGCGGCGTCTGGCTGGTTGCCGGGGCAGAAGATTGCGTCGAGGCTTGCATTGCCCCATTCGCGGCGGGCAACAGGTTGCCTTCTGGTCTTTCGACAAACTTCGAGGCTGCATCTAGCGCCCGCGCCGGAGCGCTTACCGGAGCAACGTCTTTCTTAGGAGCATACGAAGGTTCCACGAACACAAAACTGCTGGCAGCAGTTTTGTCGGCGGCAACAGGGTTGGCGGGAGTCGTTAGCGCGGCTGTATTCACCGGCACGCTGGTCTTTGCCGGTGCTGCGGTTTGCGCGACCGCCGCCGCCGACTCAAGCTTCAGCGTTAGCTTCTCGCCGGGCCCGGGTACCAATTCATACTTGCACATGCGATCGAGATCCACGACTACGCGAGTGGTCTCGGTGGCATCAGTGCCAATGCGCACCCCCGTGACGCCGCTATCTCCAATGTGGATGCGGTTCACCGAAGTGGCCATAACCGTGTTGGGCAGGTCCACGACAATGCGCGCCGGAGAGGACAGCGTCTCCACCTTGGGCGCAAGCGCGCCTTTGGCGGTCATCACAATGCTGACGCCATTCTCGCCGTGCAGCACGCTGACCTTCTCAAGGGCAGCGTGCGTCGCCGCTTCCGTGCCCGGTGTCTGCGCCCCGGCCACCAGTACGATGGCCAGTAGCGCTAAGATTGTTCCCAGCAGTTGCTTTCGCATTTCCCGTCTCCCCGCCTCTGATCTGCTCAAAACGTATTTGTTAGAAACATCCGGCTCGTTTTTTTTACGCTACCGGCCGGTTAATCGTCTTGGTAATGTCTCGCGTCAACGGCTTCCCCAACTTGTCGCGGAATGTTTCTTTGAACACAATTGAATTGCCTGTAATCTTCACCACGTATCCGTTAAACACCGGATCGTTCTCGCGCAGGAAATAAGCTTTATCCATGGCGTTGACAACTACAGCGATCATCCCGTTATCGGATTTCACAACGCCCTTCAGCGCAACCTGGTCAATGGCCAGGCAGCGTTTACCGGAGCTGCAACCGGAGCCGATGGCGCCGAGAGTGACGACCGGACTCACGAAAGGGTCGCGACGTCCAACCGCATGGATGGCTTTGGGGGCCGCCTTCTTGCTGTCCTGGCCGGCTTTGCTGTCCTGCACCGCAACCGTTGTCCCAGGGTTTGAATTGTCCTTAGTTCCTGCCGTCCGCTTCTCGTGCCCCTTGGACACGGCCTTCAGCGGAACAAGCTTTGCTGAACTCTTGCTGCCTTTTGACACGTTGGCAGATACCGTTTTGGAAGGCGTCAGAGCTACGCTGTGCGCGGACGCCGGAACCGCTACCGGTAACGGCTTTGCCGCCATGGGCTTGCCTTGCAAAGCAGCCGTCGGCTTTGTGAATGGAGTTGCATGGGTCTTTGCCGCCACTGGTTGGACCGAAACGACTGCCGGCTTCGGCGCAGGGGCGGCACTAACCCTTACCGTGGTCGGAGACGGTTTCGCGGATTCTCCCGCAGCTTTCACCGCGCTCGACAATTTTGGCGCCGCCTTCTCCACAACCGTGGGGATCTGGGCAAACGCACTAGCCGTCATTGCCAATAACAACGCCAAGTTCCGCTTCATTGCATCCTGCCTTTGGCCGCGACCGGAGTTACGGCCGGCTGAGTGTCATGGCTGAAAAATGTTGTGGCTACACAGGTCGCCACTACGCTCTCGTTGGGCCCATATTGATACGTGTGCTTCGCTTTGGCCTCGGCCGGCTTCTTGACATTTGCGACCAATAAGTTGGAGACGTTCACGATCCGCTCCAGTTTGGCCACCTGATCAAAGAAGTTCAACGTTGCGTAATAAGGACCGTCCAATTCGATCTCGAACGGCACTTCGGTGTAGAACTCTTTTGAACTAGTTTGCTGCGCCGTGTAGCGGCGCAACTCGATTCCCGACTTCACCGCCTCGGCGTCGAGCATCTTCATAAAGCTATCAACTTCCTTTTCATCAGGAACAATCCGCCGCTCAATTTCCAGTTGCTGCTGCAAACTGGCCAACTGACGGTCAATTTCCGCCAGCTTGGTGCGGTAAGGCTCAAGCTCTTTGTTCTCTTGCAGCTTGGCTCTCAGCGCGGTTTGGGCGCTGGCGTTGGCTTCCCGCTGGCTCTTGAAATACGTGAAGTAGAGTGCGCCATTCAGCAGCGCCGCTCCGCCCAGTACCAGGGCCCATTGCTTGATTCCCGAGATGTCGCTGAAATTTGCCATAGTCGCTGTCGTTACGACTTCCCCTTCTCGCAAGTCAGCTCGAACTGGAAGGCCTGCATATCCTTCACTTGTTCGTCCTGATAAGTCTCTTTAATCTCGATGTTCTTGAAGTAGCCAGTCTTCTTCAGGTTCTGGATCAGATTGGCTACCGCGTCCGCACTCAATGCCATACCCTGAATCGCGATGTTGGCACCTTGGTCCTTCATGCTATTCAGCCACACCGCTTCGGTGCCGTTGACGGTGTCGCCAATCGTATTCAAGAGGTTTGCCGGGCCAGACTGCGCTGCCCGCAACTGGTCAATTACATCTACCCGCCGCTTGTAGTTGTCAGCCTGTTTCTGGCGCTCCAGGTACTTCACTTTCACGGTGGCAAGCTCGCGGTTCTGCTGCTCCGCAATTTTCATTCTGGCAGCGGTGTCCTGTGCCTCTTTGTCCAGGCGATACCAGTAGATTCCGTTGAATGCCAGAGCCACCATTACGGCGACCAGCACCTTGACCTTTGGCGAACCCACCTCGCCGAATTCGATCGTCGGTGCGGTTACCGCTGGTGTTCCGCGTTTGTTTTTCGCCTTCGCCGTTCCCAGCAGATTGATTCGGATCATAAGTTCTCAAAGCTCCTCAGGGCCAAACCAACTGCCACCGCCAACTGGCCGGCGTTGCCCTCGATCAATTCCATCCCTACTCCCTCGGCATGCGGCATGATCTTCTGAAACGGATTCAGGATCTCAACCGGCAGCGAGAACTCCTGGCGTAACGCCTCCAGCAGCCCCGGAACCTTCGACGATCCGCCCGCGACCAGAATCTTCTCGATGTGCTCACCGGCCGCGCTGGCCCGGAAGAAATCAAATGTCTTCTGGATTTCCAGCACGATGATTTCTGTCACCTGCTGCAGGATCGGCGTCTTAGCGTCTTCACTCACCGTGCCGACTTTCCTGCCCAGCTTTAGCGCTTCCGCATCATCGAAGCTCAAATCCAATTCCTTCTGTAACGAATCGGTATATTGGTGTCCGCCTACGCTGACGTCGCGCGGGAACAACGGAGTCGTTCCCTTCACGATGTTGATATTCATCACGCTGGCGCCCAGGTTCAACAATGCCACCACCTGCGTCGGCGAAGGCTCATAGTTGAACTCGTAGCAGTTCTGCAGGGCCAACGCGTCAATGTCCACAATAGCCGGAGTTTTGCCCGCCATCGAGAGTACGTTGGTGTAGTTCAGTATCTTGTCCTTCTTGACGGCCACCAGCAGCACGTCCATGTGGGGCTGGCCTTCATCTTCCGAAAGAATCTGATAGTCGAGGTTCACATCCGCCAAGTCGAACGGAATGTGCTGTGCGGCCTCTTTCTGGATGGTCTCGGCTAATTCCTGATCGCTCATCGAAGGCAGCGAAATCTTCTTGACGATCACGGAGTGGCCGCTGACCGCGGTCGCAACGTTCTTGGTCTTAATCGCATTGTCGGTGAACAGCTTCGAGATCGCGCTCGACACGGTCCCCGAGTCCACGATCATGGAGTCCACAACGATGTCGGGAGCCAGAGCCTCCAGCCCGAGGTGCGCGACTTCGATACCGGCGCGGGTTTTCTTCAGCTCGACTGCCTTGATGCTCGAAGACCCCACATCCAGACCAACGATTGACTTCGATCCAAATCCAAACATATGTCCGCCTTTAGGTGGCAGCCTGGCTGGCCGCCTTCGCTTTCTTCGGCTTCTGTGCTTCCATCTGGCTGGACTTCTCTTCCATCCACTGGTCCAGTCTCGATTTCTTGAACCGCCACCGATTGCCCAGCTTGAAGGCTGGAATGCTCTGCTCGTTCACGTACTTGTAAAGCGTGTCCGGGCTCACGCCCAGATATTGCGACGCTTGGCGAATGTTCATTACTTCACGCGAATCTGCCATAGTTGTCCTTTCCACAGAGTTTCAGTCCCGCTTATGCCCACGGATGCAGGACTTCTTTGGGAGAAGAATTCACTCGCAAACTTGCTTGCAGGTGAATTAAGTGGACTGAGCATATATCAACCTTGAAAACCAGCCCGGCGTGGCGCGGTTCCGTGTTTTTCGGGCTTTTTTGGCTGTTTTCTGGAAATGACCTTGGCTGCAGTTGCGGGAGCGTTCTAGATCTTGTGGTTTATGATGCAGCCCGTTCTATTTGTGGTGGTGTTTACAACTGGGGTGCGGGCATGGAGGCAGGCACGTAACTGAAGTACAACAGACGGTACTAAGGTCGGTGTACGGGGGAGATACTAGTGGGATGCAGAAGATAGAAGTAAGAATGCAGAACCAGGCGCCACAAAGTCCTCACCGCAACGGCAGAAATCCCGGACCCGTACGCCTAACTTCTGCATTCCGCCTTCGTATCTCTGTTTCTTGCTGGCACTATTCACAAAAATATGGCTTCAGTATCCACGTCCGCTCGATGCGATTACATCATAGGGGACATCACGCGGAATGTTGTACCGCGCCATGATCTCCTGCATCTTGCCCTCATGTTTGGCAATGCCGTCGCGATCATTTTCCCGGCGTTCCTCAAGCCACTCGTTGTACTCTTTGTTGAACTTCTTCTGATCATCGGGTGACAGTCTGGTCTGGAATTCGCGATAGTCATAATGCCGCGAATACCCGTTCGAGGTCGCGATGATGTCAAAGGGCGTGTTCGGCGGAATGTTGTAACGCGCCATGATCTCTTCCATCTTGCGCGTGTGCTTCTCAATGTCATCGCGGTCGTTCTTGGCGCTCGACTCCTGCCACTTTCCGTACTCTTTGTTGAAGTTGCGTTGGTCATCGGGAGACATTCGCCCCTGCCACGACCCAGCGTAACCGCGATCACGATCTCGATCGTCATAGCGGCCAGGCCCCACGTACCCGGCCCGTGATGCTACTTCTTCATACGGAGTATTCGAAGGAATTCCGTATTTGGCCATCACGTCTTGCATCCGCTCTTCCATGCGAATCATGTCATCGCGATCGTTGCTCTGTTTATCTTGCAGCCAGTGGCTGTAGTAGCCATTGAATTTATCCTGGTCGTCTGGGGCCATGCGCTGCATTTGTGCCAGCGACGTCAGACCCATGGCAACCACCACGGTGAGAATTCCGAGTAGTTTTTTCATAAACTCCTCCGCAAGGCAGAAGCTTTCAAACTGCCCGCCGGGTCTATGACTGGATAAGCGCTGAGGCAGGTTGGCTGCATGGGGTCAAACGAGAGGAGTCCTCGGGTGAAACCCAAGCTGGAGGTGGGGGATTTTATCTAGGGGTGCATGCGGAGCCGCCCTAGTGCTTTCGCGGCTCCGCTGTAGGCTGGCCTCAGTGAGAAACCGATCTTGAGGCGATCTGCTCAAAGGGTACATCCGGTGGGATGCGGTACTGATCCATGACGCCGCGCATGCGTCTTTCCATGCTCTCGACTTCGTGCCGATTGTTGTCGCGCCGGTATCCGAGCCAACGCTGATAATAGTCGTCAAAACGTGCCTGGTCATTGCTAGATAGCCGGTCCTGCCAGCGATCACGTCGTCGTTCATCTCGTCGCCCTTCATCGTGGCGTCGCTCCTCCCGCCTCTCCGTCGCTACCCATTCGAAAGGCGTGTTCGCAGGAATGTTGTACTGCGCATAGACGCCCTGCATACGCTTTTCCATGCTGAAGATCTGCTCGCGGTTATTCGACTGCCGGTAGTCTTCCCAGCGCGAAAAGTAACTATCAAAACGCGCCTGATCGCCCTCGGACAAACGGTTTCGCCATTGCCGACGTTCATCACGCCCGTTGGACGCCACTCGCCAGTACGGCGTGCTGTCCGGAACGCCGTACTGTGCATAAACACTCTGCATGCGTCTTTCCATGCTCACGATCTGGTCGCGATCGTTCGCCTGCCGGTAGTCCTGCCAGCGCGAAAAATAACTGTCGAATCTGGCCTGGTCGTTAGAAGAGAGCCGCCACTGCTGCCCTGCTAGCATGGGCAAGCTGAAGGCTGCGAGCAAAAACAAAGTCCCGAGAAGTCTTTTCATAATCCTCCGCAAATGCGAACTGATTCTTCTAGACACAGTATGGCAAAGCGGAGCGAAAAAGAGAGTGTTCCGGAAGGTGCGGACTTTGGTAACGGGGGAATAAGCACAAGACCAGAATTTCACATCGCCGAAGCGTTGTTACTTGCACGTAGGGCCGTGGAGGAGATTAATTCCAGTGCCGCTGGCGCGGTATGTGGGTCGAATCAATCCAGTGCCGCAGGCACGGCACTCTGGCTAAATCGATGTTGTAGGCCTATCCGGTTCAGCGAAAGTTATGCCAGAATCCGAAAGCCTGACATCCCATTCGGGACTCGTGGACGACACTACGACCACCCGTAACTATCGTGCCGGGATATCACATGCCGTGCCTGCGCCACTAATATTCCGCCAATTCCTTCATCGCTAAATACAAATCCTGCACCTGCGGCAATATCGCGCTCTCTAGCACGGGCTGGTATGCGACAAACGTATCTTTCGCCGCCACTCGTTTAATCGGCGCGTCCAGATGCTCAAACAATTCGTCAGCGATGCGCGCAGCGATCTCCGCGCCATAGCCCCAGCTCAGCGTGTCCTCGTAGGCCACAATGGCTCGATTCGTCTTCTCTACAGACGCCGCAATCGTCTCCCAGTCGTACGGATTCAGAGAACGCAGATCAATCAACTCGATCTTTATGCCGCTCTCGCGGTCCAGCCTCTGCACCGCCTGCAATGCCCGCGGCACCACCGCTCCGTAAGTGATCACGGTCAGGTCCGTTCCCGGATGCACGACCTTCGCTGTGCCGAATGGAATCATGTAATCCGGCCCGGGGTAAGCTGCGCGGCCGTACGTTTCCCGATAAAGCCGCTTGTGCTCCAGAAACATCACAGGATCATCACAGCGAATCGCCGTTCGCAAAAGCCCTGCGGCATCCAGCGCATTCGACGGAAAAACTACTCTCATTCCCGGAGTGTGCGTGAAAATACTCTCGCCGCATTGTGAGTGATAGATCGCGCCTCCTGTGAGATATCCGCCGATCGCCACTCGCACCACACAGGGCGCAGAAAAAGCACCGTTCGAGCGCCAGCGCATGACCGGCAGCTCATTGCGAAGTTGCATCATCGCCGGCCAGATGTAATCAAAGAACTGGATCTCGACCACCGGCTTCAGCCCGCGCACCCCCATTCCAACGGCGCGCCCGACAATGCTCGCCTCTGCGATTGGCGAATTGAAAACGCGGTCCGAGCCAAAATCGCACTGCAAGCCTGCCGTTAGCTTGAAGACTCCGCCCTTGCCTTTGACCATTTTCTGGCGCAGGTATTCTTCGCGGCTGCAGTCGGCCACGTCCTCGCCAAAAATTACGATGCGCTCGTCGCGATTCATCTCATCGCGCAAGGTGGCGTTGATCAGGTCGGCCATGGTTTTGGGAGCGTGCTTCTTCTCCGACGCCGGATATTCTGTGGAGGCGCGGGCGTCCCCGCCCGTGCTCGCAATTTGCGTGTCGAAGGCCGAAGACGTGGGATCAAGGTCCGGAGAATACAAATATTGTTTTATGGATTCAGGCGCAGCCACAGGAGCCGTCAGCACTTGGTCCACGGCGACTTGCAGGCCATCATCCACTTCTTTCTCCAGCCGGTTGATTCCCTTCTCGTCAAGAATGCCCTCACGAATCAGAAACAACTGCATACGCGAAATTGGGTCGCGCGCGGCATCGCGCTGGCGTTCAATGTCCGGACGATAGAGCTTTTCATCATCCGAAAGTGAATGCGAATAGGGCCGGATCACATGGGCATGAACGAACGCCGGCCCCACTCCTGCACGGCAATGGGCTACAGCTCGAGACAAGGCGCCGTAGCTAACCACGGGATCGGTGCCATCAATTTCCTCAAAATGAAAATTGGGAAAGCCGGAAACCAACCGCGAAATATTTCCGCCCGCCGTCTGCACTTCAACCGGCACGGAGATCGCGTAGCCATTGTCTTCAACCAAAAATATAATCGGCAATCTCAGATTCGAGGCGGAATTCATTGCCTCCCAAAACTCGCCCTCACTGGTGGTGCCGTCGCCCATTGAAACGTAGGTCACTTCATCGCCATAAAATTTCACATCTTTGAATTGGCGATAATCCCCGGTCGCCTTCTCCGCCGCGTGTGGGTGCGAAATTAAGTAGCGGCTCACTTCGGCGCACCCCACGGCGTGCAGAATCTGGGTACCCGTGCAGGAAGACTGCGTTACTACATTTAGCCGCTTGTGTCCCCAGTGCGAGGGCATCTGGCGACCACCCGAGCTGGGATCGTCAGCTGCGCCGACCGCCTGCAGCAGCATTTCGTAGGGCGTAACGCCCAGGGCAAGGCAAAGCGCGCGGTCGCGATAATACGGAAAGAACCAATCGTAGCCGGGCTTCATTGCCAGCGCCGCCGCCACGGTGACCGCCTCATGCCCCGCGCCCGAAATCTGGAAGAAAATCTTCTGCTGGCGCTTCAGCATGATCTCGCGATCATCCAGCCGGCGCGAGGTGTACATCACCCGATAAGCTTCGATGAGTTGCTCGCGTGACAAGCCTTCGTACGTCTTTCCCGACTTACTGGCCTCAGCAACTCCGCCGGATTTTGAGTGGCTCCTGTTCGGCATTTGCGTCAGAACTGGCGGGGAAAAGTTTCCCGACGCCGCAGGGTATTGTAAATCAGAACTGCGGGCTTCAGGCTTCAAAGCTCACCTCATCCTAAGCCGGAGCCAAAGCCGAAAGCCCGGAGCCTAAAGCCGAGTTTCAAGTGCGGTATTCTTTTCTCATGCCGTCTTACCACCGCCCATTTGATCCCCGCTCGATCAAGCTGGTGATCTTCGACCTTGATGGAACCCTGATCGACTCCCGCTTAGATTTGATTCAGTCAGTGAATGCGATGCTGCAACATTTCAAACATCCTGAACTGCCCGGCGAAGTCGTGGCCTCCTATGTTGGCGACGGCGCGCCGATGCTGGTTCGCCGGGCACTGGGTGACCCCAACGACGAACATTTCTTCAAAGAAGCTCTCGAATTCTTCCTGTCTTACTACCGTGAGCATAAGCTCGATCACACGCGGGTTTACGATGGAATTCCAGAAGCCTTGAAACATATCCAATCGAACGGGATTGCGCGAAAAATGGCAGTACTCTCCAACAAACCCGTGCATCCTTCGCGCGCGATCGTGGACGCACTAGGACTGGCGGACTTCTTCGTGCGCGTGTACGGAGGTAACAGCTTCGAGACCAAGAAACCCGATCCTCTGGGCGTGAACACTCTGCTGAAGGAAACCAGCACTGAGCCGGAAAACGCAATGATCGTCGGCGATTCCTCAATTGACGTGCTTACCGGACGCAACGCCGGCATTGCCACCTGCGGGGTCACCTATGGCTTCGCCCCGCACACTTTGTGCGAAGCTCCGCCCGATGTAACAGTGAGTTCACCTCACGAGCTCACAACGTTATTTGCATGATTCGAGCAAAGCCATTGCGAGTTTGCTACTTGTCTTATGGCAGTGCGAGAATTCCTAACGCTTAACCCGAGGAACCATGAAATCCAGACTTCCCCTTCTGCTCCTGATTTGTTTCGTCGTTTTCGCTGCTGCCCAAGACTCCACGCACCCCGGCTTCGATGGCAAGAGTTGGTGGGACCATGTCAAGGTGCTTGCCTCAGATGACATGGAAGGTCGCGAAACCGGCAGCCCGGGACTGGCCAAAGCCGCGTCCTACATCGTCCAGCAGGCGCAGAAGGATGGATTGCAGGCCGCCGGTAGCGATGGTTTCTATCAGTCGGTCAAGTTGCGCAGCAAACAGATTGACGAGAGTCAATCCAGCCTGACACTGGTCCACAACGGTCACGAGGAACCGCTCGTGCTGGGCGAAGACGCCATGCTCAGCACTCGGGTTGACCTCGCGCCTGTGATTGATGCTCCTCTGGCGTTTGCCGGTTACGGACTGCAGGTGCCCGAGAGCCAGCATGACGACTTCGCGGGTCTCGACCTGAAAGGAAAGGTGGCCGTCATTTTCAGCGGATCTACTTCTAACATGTCCGCGGCCCTCTCGGCCCATTATCAGTCCATTGCCCAACGCAAGAAAGCGCTGCTTGCCGCGGGAGCAGTGGGATACATCACTATTCCAAATCCCGCTTCGATGGACATACCTTGGAGTCGGATGACTCTGGCCCGCAAACGTCCCAGCATGGCCCTGGCCGATGCGGCCCTCGATGACGCTGCTGGCATTAAGTTCGTGGCCACGTTCAACCCGGCGCACGCGCAGAAACTCTTCGAAGGCTCCGGTCATAGCTTTGAAGAACTTGCCGCGTTGGGAAAAGACCGCGAGGCGCTTCCAACTTTTCCGCTCAAGGTGAGCATTAAGGCACGCGCCAAGATGATCGTGAGGGACGTGACTTCAGCTAACATTGTGGCCCGCTACCCTGGTTCCGATCCCAAACTCAAGGACCAATATGTAGTGCTCTCGGCGCACATGGATCACCTCGGCATCGGAGAACCGATCAATGGAGACCGTATCTATAACGGCGCTATGGACAACGGCTCAGGTTCTGCCTTGCTGCTTGATCTCGCGGCGGCGCTGTCGCAACAGAAAATCAAGACCCGGCGTTCGATCCTGTTCGTGTGGGTCACCGCGGAAGAAAAGGGTCTTCTCGGCTCCCGATATTTTGCCGCCAGACCCACGGTTCCCGCAAGGTCGCTGGTCGCCGACATCAACACCGACATGTTCCTGCCTATCTTTCCACTCAAACTGATCACCGTGTATGGCCTGAGCGAGTCTGATTTGGGGGATGCAGTAGCCCGCGCCTCGCAAAAGGAAGGAATTGGAGCCCAGCCCGACCCCGAGCCTCTGCGTAACCTTTTCATTCGCAGCGATCAGTACAGCTTCATTCGTGAAGGTGTGCCCTCGCTGGCGATGAAAGTTGGCTTTGAGAAAGGATCGCCCGAAGAGGCCATTGAGAAAAAGTGGCTCACCGATCGCTATCACGCGCCTTCCGACGATCTCGATCAGCCCGTGGATTGGGCCGCGGCAGGAAAGTTCGAGGATATTATTCGTGACCTGACGTTGGAAGTGGCGAACGCCGACTCGCCGCCGCATTGGAAGTCGGACAGCTTTTTCAAGCGGTTTGAGAAGGTGCAGTAGAGAGCATTAGCATCCAGCCCGCGAGGTTTGAGGTTTCGCGTTTGGGCACAAGCCGTCGGCGTTTCCTTCGTGGACCTTAGTGTCCTTCGTGGTTAATGCTTTTTCTGTGTTCCCCTGTGCCCTCTGTGGTTAACGCCTTTGCCTTGCGCAGTGCATTAAACTCGAACTTAATGAACAATTCGCACTCCGGATTCACGCCCACCGAACTACGCAAACTTCACAGCCTAAAAGACCCACACGGAATCCAGAGTTTCTTGGACGCCCAGCCTTATCATCTCGCCGATACTGCCTGGTCTCCCCGCCAGGTCCTACGCGAGAACACTTCACACTGCTTCGAAGGCGCGACGTTTGCGGCGGCGGCTCTACGCGTGAACGGATATCCGCCACTCGTAATTGATCTTGAAGCCGAGCACGACACCGACCATGTGATCGCAGTTTTCAAACATCACAATCACTGGGGCGCTATCGCGAAATCCAACTACACAGGATGCCGCTACCGAGAGCCCGTGTACCGGACACTGCGTGAGCTCGCGATGAGCTACTTCGAAGGCTATTTCAACCAACGCCGGGAGCGTTCGCTCAGAACTTTTTCCAATCCCGTAAATCTCGGACGCTTCGACCACCTCAATTGGATGACCACCGACCAGCCGCTCTGGTTCATCTCGGAATATCTGTTCACCATCCGCCACTTCCCGCTCCTGAAGCCGAGTATGGCCAAGCGCCTGCACCGATTGGATGACCGCTCATTCAGAGCGGGGTGTTTGGGAAGAGCGGAAAAATAGCTGCCAGATGAGCCGTCGGATTGTGATCCAGGTCCGCTCTCCCCCTTTGAGAGACAATATCTTGTGGTACTCGGCGACAAAAGGAAAGCTCCCCAATCTTGAGGAGCTCACCCTTGCTGATAGCTGATCGCTGAGGAACTGCCTGCTAGAAAGTAATCTTCGCCGCGAACTGCACTCCGCGCGGCCCGCCGCTACCTAGGAACGGATTGCCAACACCCACGTCACCGGTGGCCGTTAGTGAATAGAAGCCGCTGTGCCGCCCGGTGAGGTAGTCTGGGGCACCAATGTCACCGATGAAATTCGGCAACAAGGGGCTTGAGAAGTTCGGGTGATTGAAGAGATTAAAGAATTCTGCGCTCAAATGCAGCGAGACCCGCTCACTTATCGCTGTATTCTTAAAAACCGAGTAGTTGAACTCTTTGAAGCTGGGCCCCTTCAGCGAATTGCGGCCCTCGCTCCCAAAGTGCCGGGTTCCTGGCTGGCAATTCGTTTCGTCCGGAGTCCCATCGGTATTAGGGTTCGTAGCTGGATCCAGCCAAGTGCACGGCGCTGCGAACGCAGATAAATCCACATACTGCGCTGGATTACTGGAGTAGTGGACGGGACCGATGACGTCAGCCCGGTCAAATCCTTCGCCGGCACCTGAGTATTCTCCCTCGAATTCATAGTTCAGGTGCCAAGGCTGACCATCCTGCAGGTTGACCACACCGTCGAATCCCCAGCCGCTTTTCAGTTTTGTCCAGTCACCTCCCCATTTCGGAAACTGGTAGGTAAAGTGCCATGTAAAGCGGCGACGGATATCGAAGCTGGAATTTCCCCGGTTCCCCGCCGGGTTCGTGCTGTCCTGAGGTTGTGCCTGATGTGGCTCGAAATCTTCCAAGTCGCTGGCCGTGTCAATCGAGTGTGACCAAACAAAGTTGGCCCGCGTGGACAATCCATGCCAGCCGTTCGTCTGCAGTGTGGCTTGCAGTGAATGATAGATGGAATTAGCAGCCGACTTCTCCTGGTTGATGTAGAACAGGTTTGAATAAGTTCGCGGTACAGCGTAGCCGTTGATACAGTTGCAGGCCAAATCCGCCGCCGTGATCTGCGCTTGATTTGGCTGGTTGATATCAAGGTACTGGAACAGCTTCGTGCCTTTCGAGCCCACGTAACCGATCTGGGCGACCACTTTGCTCCCGAGCTGCTGCTGTACATTCAGATTGAAGTTCTGAACGTAAGGCGTACGCGCCTTTGGATCCATTGAAAAGAAGTCCCCCTCGGGGCCGTAGCCAGTGTAAACGGGTAGACCTTGAACTATGGTCGGGACAGCACTGCCTGTCGCGAGCGCTTGTGGGCCGGCACCAGGATAGGCCGGTCCGGGGCAGAAGATGCAGTTCCACGCCAAGTGGCCGAGGAACATGTCGGCCGAGAATGCATCGTAGAACAGTCCCCACCCCCCACGGACGACCGTCTTTCCTTTACCCGTCAAGTCGTAGGCAAAGGCTAGGCGGGGAGCAAAGTTGTTGTAATCCTTGGCATATAACTGCTTGGTCGGGACATTGTCGCCGCCATTCGCGGGATCGAAGGCCCAGAGCAGGCCATTTTTTTCACCAGTCACCCCGAAGTAGTCCCATCGCAGTCCGTAGTTCAGCGTCAGGCGCGGAGTCCAGCGGAAGCTGTCCTGAAGGAAGAAACCGTGACTGTTCTGGAAAGTATGCCGCCTAGAGTCCCCTGCCACTTGGTCGCCGCCATCCGTCACTCCGTTCAAAAAGTCCGTCAGGTTGGCAAAACTCAGCGTACCCCGAAAATTGTGGTCGATAACGTGCGTAATCGTTGTGCGCCGGAATTCGTATCCAAACTTGACGTCGTGCTTGCCCGACTTCAAAGAATAGTTATCCACAAAGTGCCAGTTGGCGTCCACGCGATTGCGCGGCACTGAGGTGGTCGCTCCAATCTGCGAAAAACTACTGACGTTGATAGCGGGAAGGCCTGAGTCATAAGCTCCAACACCAGTGTTCAGTCCAATCGAATTCGGATTGAAACTCTTGTCCTCTGGAAAAAATCCTTCGACGAAACGGTTCCACCCCAGCCGGGCTTCATTCACCTGGCTGGCATTTACTACTTTTACCCACGATAACGAGACTAGCTGCACTCGAGTCGGAGTAACTGTGTTAAAACCCGGCAAGAGTCCACCCGCCAATTGCGCGAACGGGAAGCTCTGGTTGCTGTCGCCAAAGTAATATCGCCCCGTCACGAAGTTGCGGGCATTAAAGTTGTAATCGACTTTGGTAATTAGGCTGTCAACGCGGTTGAAGAAGCTCGTCGAGGTGGAGAGGTTGGGGGTTTCTACGCCGCTTGGGTTTTGGACCGGATTGGGATTTACACAACCGTTGTCATCACTGTAGGCGCCGGCGATATTTGGCACTGGCCACGGGTTCCGCGCGAGGAGCGCAGCAATCACCGAGTTCGTCGGACCCCCATCCGCCGCGATCTGGGCTGGATCAGGAACGCAGGTAACGCCGGCCTGCGCCCCATTCTCCCGCTGGCCTTCATAATCTACATAGAAGAAAGCCTTGTCCTTAACAATCGGCCCACCGAGAGAGACACCGTACTGATTATTGTTGAACGGGCTCTTCGGAGTAGGCGCAAGGTTAAAGTAATTGCGCGCTCCCAGTTTGCCGCTCCGGAAGTATTCGAGCACCGAGCCATGTAAGGTGTTGGTGCCACTCTTCGTGACGATATTAATGACTGCGCCGCTGTTGCGACCGTACTCCGCTTCATAGTTGGAAAGTGTCCGTAATTCGGCCACGGCGTCAATCGGAAGAATTGTGGCAGGCGTACCGAACACCCCCGCCTCGTTGATCGCCGGGTCATTGCGGTAACCATCGTTCATGTCCGTACCGTCAAGCAAGAAGTTGTTTGACCGGCCACGCGAACCATTCATGGAGAAAACGCCATAGGAGCCTGGGGAATCGGTGATCTGATCGGGCGAGCCAGCGATTCCGGGATTCAAGTAAATCAGCTTGGTGTAGTCGCGGCCATTAACGGGAAGGTTCTCCACAGCTTCGCTGGTTAAGGTTCCGCCCAGTGTGTTATTTGTGGTTTCCACCATTGGCAGCGCTTCGCCCGACACTTCGACCGTAGTTGTCACCTGGCCCGCCCTCAGCGCAGCATCCACACGCTTCTCTGCGGCCACATTCACCGCGACATTCGTAGTCACCGCAGTCTGAAAGCCACTCTGCGAAATAGTGACGGTGTAAAAACCGATCGGCAACTCGGGTACCGAATAACTGCCGTCGGTGCTCGTCTCCGTGGTGCGCTCGAGGCCAGTGTTCACATTGCGGACAGTCACTTTCGCGCCCGCGACAACCGCTCCCTGAGGGTCGGTGACTGTTCCCAGAATCGTTCCGCGAAAGGTTTGCGCCAGCAGCGAAGTGGATACCAGCAGCATGCAAACGGCAAGACTCGCTCGCAGGTTCATGAGGACTCCTTGCAAAACAAATTTTATGGATGACGGATGTGGATTGTAGCGCAGTCGAACATGAACCTTCCAGCATGTAAAACGGGCTTCGGGCTCTGGGCTTCCGGCGTCAGCCAACAACTCCTGTACTGAAACGTTCTTGCTTTGTTTTAAGGAGTTGGCGAAACATATTCGGTCAGGTACTTCAGCGGAGAATTCGCTGATCAAGAGGGGGTTAAAGCCCGAGGCCCGCGCCGGAAGCCCGGCGCGCTGAAGCCTAGAAACTAAACGCCACGCCACCGCGCACGGCCCGTGCGGATTGCACCAGATAGAGCGTACGCCCGTCTTGCCCAAGGACCGGTACATACCCCTCGGCCATGAGGTTTCGGACTTCGAGGACCACATCCATGCGACCTGGCAGGGAACGTGTGCCAGGAACGGGTTGGCGTATGAAGAAGTCGAGAAAGGGATCGGCCTGTCCGGCTGAGGCGTTGAACATGTCCACCGGGGTCAGCGCGCGGCCGTTGGTCCATCCGTACGAAGCGATCCAGCGCGTCTTCGTTCGTGGCGCGGTGCCGCTCAGTTTGGCGGAGACCAAGTGGCGATTCCTGGTCACCGTGTGGTCCTGTACGCCGTCAAAACTGGGCCGATCGCTATTCAGATCAAGCACGCCACCGTAGCTGTAATTCAGAGTCGCGGTAACATCCGCCGTCAATTTTTGTTCCAACACCAGCCGCATGCCGCGAGTTTCCAGGTTCCGGCCGTGGTAGGTGAAGGTTCCAGAATAAAGATCAGGTAGAGCGTCTCCATTTACTGACGAAAATTCCCCCACTCCGGTAAGCGCTGGATCTGCCAATCGGTCGGCGTAGAGCGCGACCTGCATGCTAGTCGACCCCTCGCGATGCGAAAGCGCCATTTCCTGATGGTGCGCTCTCTCAAGCGCCGGCGAGAAGCGTGCAATACTCATTCGCGGATCAGACTCGCTCAAGTCGGCCGGCGCAGACTCAAATCCTTTTTCAGTCCGGCGATCGGGGCGCGACGTTGAGTAGCGATATTCAACCACTGTGTCCGGCGAGAGATGGGCCGCAACCGAACCGAAAGGACGGAACGCCGTCACCTTGCCCATGAACTGGATGGTCTGCAGTTCGCTGCCAAACTTCAATTCCAGCACATCGCCCAGATTCAAATTGTTGGATACGCTCAGAGCCAGCGCCTGCAGTTGAGCATTGCGCAACCCGAAATCCGGAGTAGAAAGCCGCCGTACGGTCAACGCAACTTCCGGAGTAGATCCGTTCGCAGTTTGATGTTTGTAGGAAGTGCGTACTACGGCGTTCGGAAGCCCGGCGCCGTATCCAACATCGCCATGGAACGAAAGCGTGCCGGTCGAAAACATGGACTTCTCAACCTGGAAGCCAGTGCTTACGTCTGAAACCGAACCGAATCCCTGCGCTGGCGCCCCAGCCACAAATGAAAGTGTTCCTCTGAAGTCTGGAGTCGGCTCGCCGGCTCGAGCCGGTACCACGACCGGTGAACCGTCTGGCAAAACCCGCAGCACAGGCCGATTGGAAGTTGAACGCAATACCCAGTCCCAGTCGCCATCGTCAGCGTTACCACGACGCGGCGCAAACTGAATGGCATCAAAAAGGGTTGAGAGAGTCAGATTCAGTAAAACGCTGGCCCCTGCCTTGACTCCAATCTTTTCTCGCAGCGTCGGCAGAAACGACGGAGCCGAAATCTTTAGGCTGTAAACCCCTGGCAGCAATCCACTGGCAGCGAAAAATCCATTCTCGTCGGTGAAAATTCGGAGAGTCGGAACCGCAGCCCCGAGAACCTCGACCGCAGCGCCCATCTGGGGAACGCCGTTGGCGCTGCGAACGTAACCGGAGATTGAGGCTGATCTGTCTGCGCACCACGCGGGGAGCGTTAAGACAAGCGCGATTGCGAAATGGCCAAACTTGCGCAGCATCAGTATCTCAAGAACAGCTTACTGAACAGCGAACGTCGCCGTTGGACCAAGCGTCTGCTTCGAAATATTATCGTTTACCTTAATCTGAATACGATACACACCCGGGTCAAGATTGGCGGCCGCGACGGTCTTCTGTAACGTGACCTGGTCGCCAACGTTGCCCATTTTATCCGAAGATTCTACCGCATGCACAACTGCTTTGTTGGTCGCCGCGTTCACAATGTCGTATTCGAACGTGGCTGATGGCTTGTGCGTCTTCTCATCTACGCTGAGGTTGTAAACCTGCATCCAGAAATTCACTTTCTGGCTGCGAGTAAACATCGCCGGTTTGCCATCAGAGGGCGGTACTCGCGGACGCACCTTGGTTGTCCCAATCACAAACATGCCGGTGCCGACGTTTTTCGACGGTACGGGCTCTACGAAGTCGGCCAGGATCAGTGAAGAGTTTGCCAGCTTCTCATCAGAAAAGTCCGGCACAATGATACCCCGGCTCCAAGTGCCCATGCGATCGCCGTTTACGTCCTTTACAACAACGTCCAGGCGATAGCGTCCCGGCCTAAGAGGGACTGCCTTCCAGTAAACCTTCGACTTTTCCGCCTCGCGCGCCAGCAACTCGAGAGGAACGTCGGCTACGACTGTGTCCTCGAAAGTCTGCGAAACTTTGCCCGTCAGAGTTGACAGCCGGCCGAATATATTCACCACGCCGTGCTGCACACCTTCCTTATTCACAAACGTAATGTCGCGATTCTTAATCTGAATTGTAACTGGCACTAACACAGTGTCATTCGTGATTTTCACGAAGTCAGTGCGCACATCGAAAGGCATTAAGTTGTAAGTAATCTTGTGCGCAACCACTTCTTCCAAGTCTTTGAACTTGACTGTGGGTGCGCGGTTCAGTTTTGCGTATTGTTCCAGGCGATCAAACTGCTTGGTCTGGATGTTCTGCATACCCGGACCCTCGCCAATCGTCTCTAAACCGTTGGCCCAGCGGTTCTGTTTCTGACTCATCCCCATTTGTTCATATTGGGTCAGACCTGCGCCCGGGACATGCAGCAAGGCGTCTTTCTCGCCTCGATCAATGGTCATGTGGTAATCGCCGCACATGCAGGTATCCACAAACTCGATGATCACTTCCTGGCCAATCCCTTCGAGATAACGATAGCGCCAGTCCTCAAACGGGTAGGTCGAAGTCTCACCGCCGCCTTCTTCCATAGGACGGGTGTAAGTTCCGCCGCCGGCATGCGACTCAATCTCGTCAGGAGGTCCAAATGCAATGTACATGTGGCCGCGATCGGTCTTCCAGCCGGGAATGCCTGCCGGAAAATGCTCGTTCGCGTACGCGATACGACGATAGTGTTCTTCCTTGAAGGCGTTGTCCTCGCTATCCGGATCAGGGTTACGCCGCTGCCAGAATGCCTCAATAAACTGATCGCGCTCTTCATCGTTTGAGAGCTGCATGAAGGCTTTTCTTTCTTCATCGCTGATAATCCAGCGCACATCTTCATCCAGCCACTTCCGGTATTCGCCCTTCAACTCCTTGCGCAGGCTCCTGGCGTTCTCTTTTCTGCGCTTTTCGTCGATGGGACGCTTGAGGGGATCTCCGGACCGGTCTTCAACATTATTAACCTGGCCCGTCTTCTGGTCTGTCTTGGTCGTGTCCGCCGGGGCCTTGTCCCCTAAGGGCTGGTCCGCCGCTGGCCTGGCTTGGTCGTCCTTACCGTTAGCTTGCGCTGCGGTGGGCGAAGCAAACCCAATTGCGAGCAGGACCACAAAAGACGCGAAAACAGAATTCAGCCAACCTGGACGGGACATAAAGACGGTACTCCTTGAGACACTCTGGGCGTCTAACATTTTATGTCTTTGGCCCCCGGAATACAAGGAAAGGAGAGGCATAGGCATTGGGAGCTACACATCTCTCTAGAGGACCAGATTCTCACAATGAGCTAAATGGTTGTCCGAAGGATGTAAAAGCTTTCATTCCAGGTGACGTTCCGGCTTCGTGCGATCGGTTTTCGGACACCGCTGCGCTCTAAAACGCTAATCCAGACGATATAATGCACTGGATCGCCGGAGTGAGCCTCCAACGAACAGAACGTTGGGAACGGAACATTTTCCCCAAGCGCATCGTACCTTCCATCAGGTTGCTCGATAGGAGGGCTGACCTCGGCAGTTTTTTCATAAACCAACGCCCCCATGGCTCGTCCAATAGCCTATGGGACTGAGAGCAGCCAGGTGTCCCAGTCGGAGCAGGAGAAAAGCATGGCGACAGCAGAAGTAATCAGCATTTCGCAGCCCCAAGTGTCGGCCCCACCGGAGTCGTGCATGATCTTCACCTCCGACCTGTGGAAGACCTACGACATGGGTTCCGAGCAGCAGGTGCACGCCCTACGCGGGGTCAATCTCCAGATCCGGCGCAATGAGTATGTTGCCATCATGGGGCCTTCAGGATCGGGTAAGTCCACTCTGATGAATTTGATCGGTTGCCTGGATTCTCCAAGCCGGGGCCAATACTGGCTCAATGCCCAACTGGTCAGCGAGCTCGACGATGACGAACTGGCGCGCATTCGCAACAAAGAGATCGGGTTTGTCTTTCAGACTTTCAACCTGCTGGCTCGCGCGACTGCCTTGCACAACGTGGAACTGCCTCTGATCTACGCTGGTATTCCCGCTGCCGAACGTGCGCAACGAGCCAAAGAAGCCCTGGCAGCAGTCGGCATGGAACCGCGAATGAACCACAAGCCGAACGAGCTATCTGGCGGTCAGCGGCAAAGGGTCGCGATCGCCCGCGCCCTGGTAAACCGGCCTTCGATCATTCTTGCCGACGAACCCACCGGCAACTTGGACTCGCAGACCGGCAACGAAATCATGGCAGTCCTGGATCGCCTGCATGCTGAAGGCAACACCATTGTCCTCGTCACTCACGAGCACGACATCGCAGAATACGCACACCGCATCGTCAACATTAAAGACGGCGTAGTCGAACGCGACGAAGTCAAGAGATAGTTGGGAGCTGTATCTCCGCAGGCAGAATTCCTTGGCGAGCTTGCGATCCTTCGCGAACTTTGCGGCTAAAAGGTTCTTGTCCGTCTCCCTGAAGCGCCACTGTCCACCAAGAAAAAAGCCCCTCAAGCACGAGGGGCTTTTTTGATTGATCTGCAGGCGTCTCAATCAGAACTGTTGGTCTTACGAATCTCTACCGGAGGCACCGGCCGGGCCATAAAGAAGTCATGATCGTAAAGATTGCGGTACATGCGGCCGGCAATCTCCGCGGCCTTGGGACCAAACGTCGGACGCCCGCCCTCTAGAAAGACGACTACCACGACGCGTCCATAATTTGTATTGGCATAACTGGCAAACCAGCCAAAGCGAGTGCCGGCATGAGAACAAGTTCCAGTCTTTCCCAGAACCTCTTCCTCTTTGAAATTCGTCAACAACCGGCGGGCCGTGCCGTAGTTCACCGCACCGGCCATGCCATCAGAAATTTCCGGAATCATTCCCGCGATGTCGAGATGACGCTTTACCAGCGGCTGAAAGTTGGCGGCTTCGAGCGCGGTCGTTGGATGTTGCAAGTAGTACATTGTCCCGCCATTCGCGATCGCGGTAACCAGCGATCCTAGTTGGAGGGGTGTCATCGAAATACCTTCGCCGAACGAACACATCTTGCCAACTCCGCCCAGCTTGGCGGCGATTTCTTCATCGGGATAAACTCCCGCTTGCTCACCTTGAATGTGATAACCGGCAAGCTCGCCCAGTCCGTATGTGTGGGCGTAATGCGCGACTTTCTCGAAGCCGAGTTGACGACCCAGGGCCTCGAAATATGCATTGTTTGAGTGGGCAAGCGCTAACGTCAGATTCATATGGCTGCGGCCGCCCAGGCGAACTTGAGTTTCCTTGGTGATGATTCCTTCGCTCAACGCCGCCAGCGCAACCGACAGCTTGATGGTTGAACAAGGCTGCGCGCCACTGGAGAGCGCCATCTTCTGATTCACCATTGCCAGAATGCGCCCGCTCGTGGGCTCAATCGCTAGCACTGTGCCGTTCATGTTACCCAAAGCATCAATCGCGGCCTGGCGGACGACAGGATCTTCACCCCCGGTGGTATCGCCATCAGTAACGTCTTTCGAATACGAACTCGCGTAGAAGTGCTCGTAATAGTGCCGCCGCTTCAGCGATCTCACAGTGCGTGACTTCACCCGCCGGCTGCGCGCCAAGTGACGCATGTGGCGTCGCGCGTGTTGGCTTTCGTTCACCGTCCGAGACTTTGTGCGGCTCGAAGTCACCCGCCGCGTATTGATGGTCGCAGCCAATCCAGCCTGAACGAACAGGATTAGCAAGGTGGCAAAAACGGCGAGGCGAGCAACTCGAGGTCCCTTAACGATCACTTCTCTGTACCTGTCCCCGGATTTCACATCTACTTAGACTGCAAGAACCCTGCCATGGGCTCTGCAAGCAGGTAAGTTTCTGCAATTTCCTGATCTTACGGGGCTTATCGCGATTTATGCAATTGGAATTTTCTAATTGAGACAACTGCCTAAGGATCGTTTAAGTGACCCATCTTCATACGTTTACGTGGAGTAATCTTAGCGGACGGGGACTTTGGTAATGACTGCCTTGGTTACTCCAAAGCCAACCTATGTGGAAAAGACTTTCCAGCTTTCCCTCTTTGCTACCTTGCGAATCCTCTACGATTTTAGCGGTTAAAGCCTCTTGATCTCGAAGTTTGCGGTAAAACTGCAAGCCAGATCGCAAACCCACTGTTCAGTGCACATCTTTCGCTGATTGCCGGTAGGTTCCGAACTTCTTAGCAACCGGCTTGAGCGTCGGATAGAACTGCACGAACGAGAGTTCCACCGCTGCGTGACAGGAAAAGCAAGCTGCTTTTGGATTCGCGGTTGCGCTCTGGTTCTCGCCGAAGTTGAAGTAAGCAAATTTGTCAGGAAGACTCGAATCCTTCACCTCGACACCGATGCCCATCAAGTCAGTCTGAAAATTGCCGTGTTTATTAATCGAGCCTTTGCTCTGGGCTTCGCGCTCCTCGACCACGAACATAGACTTGTCCGGCCACTTCCCCGCCTTCAGAAATTCCTGGTATGCCCATTGCGGGACGAAAACGTTGGTGAAGATGTCGTGGCTGCCAGGCGCAGGACTGTAATTCATGCCGAGGCCGGAGGAAAGAAAGACCTATTCGCGGTAGTTCTCCGGACGCAGCAATTCCCCGGCTTTGCTGTAATTCGGCTTATCAAGCGCATCAAAGGGACGATAACTGCCGCCTTGGAACTACCCTACTTCTTTTTCTTTTGTTCCTCCGCCATGGCCTGGAATGTTGCCTGAATCCGATCCAGGGTCGGCTGCAATTGTTGCGGATCACGAATGCAATTCAAAAACATGAGACGGAAATCTTCGAGGCCGGGAGCGCCCGCGAAATTGTGCCAGGCTGCGGGCAAAGGTGGGCCTCCATCGCTGCCAGCAGCGGGGATGTTCGCCGGAAGCTGGAACACATACATGCTTCCGCCTCCGAGGGTCTCGCGGAAGTACTTCATGAGCCACAGGCAATTGTGGCCATCCTCAATCATCCCGGCGGAGACCACGGCCACCTCGCCACCATCAGATGAAGCCGGCTGCTGGCAATTCCAGAACTGCGCCTGGGGAACGTACACCTCGGGTTCCGAGAAGCCGTACTCATCGAGCAGCACGTGTTTCAGGCCGTGCCGCTGCACGTATCTCTCGACCTCAGGCAGCGCCTGGTTCCAGTCGAGATTTGAGTCGTTCATCAGCGCGTAACCTGGCCGGCCCATGCTGAATGAGCTGAGGTAGGGAAAGTAGTAGGGATATGCCCGCACGGTATTGATCGTAGACACGACGGCGAGCGCGAACGTCGCCCACGCTGCAACCCGAGCTAACGGCCAATCGGAATGCCGCAAAGACGCGATTGTCCGTGGCAAGGGAGCCAATAAGAGAATCAAAAGCGCCATAGGAGTGGAAAAGTGCCGAATGCTGATGGTCAGCGGACTCAGCAAGCAAGCCGCTGTGAAAACCAGCAAGAATACCCACACGGCGCGCGTGTGCAATCGCATGCCTTCGGGAACCGCGACGAAATTCGTCTTCAAGCGGAGCTTTGCCACCATCCAGATCACGAGCTCCAGACCAAGCAAGGCGACAAATGCCACCTGAGACTTTAGAAAGAAGAGAACAGGGAAATAAAACCATACGCCGCGCAGATACGAGCGTCCTAGAATGAACGTCGGCCGACTCGCCCCGAACGCGAATCCGATAAGTCCGCGCAAGTAGGTCCACGGCGGCATCAGCAACCGCCGCAACACCGGTGATGCCGGAAAATGAGGAATGATGCTGAATGAGTCCGTCGGCTGGTTCCAACTGAGAACGAGATAAACCAGGTACGCCACAACTCCCGCCAATAGCGTGCCCTTTGCCAAACTCCAAAACCGCCGCCGTCGCCATGCCCGCCGCTCTGCTTTGCTCGCCGGCAAATCCGCAGTCGGCCGCAAGCGCAGGCTCAAGATGAAAGCCAAGAAACATAAGAACAACAGACCAGCAGAAAATTTGGTTAATAAGGCGCCCGACAACGCGAGTCCAAACTTGACCACAGCCGGGCGCGTTGGTGCTCGCCACATCTCGGCAAACGTCCACATCGTGAGCACGGAAAAGAACGTGACCGCAACGTCAGTCAGAACCAATGGTCCAAACGTAAGGAAGGTCGGCATGGTGGCGTAGGCTAACAAGCACAGCAGGCCTCCCCAGACGTCTCCCAATCTTGTGCCGCAGCGATATAGGACCCAACCAAGGGCCAGCGTGAGCAGCAACATCGGGAACCGCGCCCAAAACATGGTTGCGTACGGATCATTCCAGTGAGTAACCAATTCGTGGCCGAACACCCATTCTCCGAGATATTCGTGGAAAAAACCGGCGCTGAACGTCCATGACATGTGCGAGTAATCGGCATGGACTCCGCGTAAGACCAGCGGTATCGCCGCCAACACCTTCGCCAACGGCGGATGCTCCTCGTTCATCCGGTAATCGAGCTTCTGCAGATAACTGACGCCCGCCCCGACGTGCGCCACTTCATCGATGGTGACCGATTCGCGACGCGCCGCTCCTCCCGCCAGCACGCCCATCATAAGAAGCAGGAGTGCGGCCAGGATTGTGACATTCCGTCGCGAAGATTGATCGTGATCCATATCCCTCATTCCCTTCGACCGTTCTTTTGACTATTCCCTGGAATGATCGGCGTTGAATGATACGGCGTTCGAATAATCGGCCTTCGAACGATCCGCATCGAACGACGTCGAAGATAGGCTTGTCTCCGGCGTAGGCTTCTCGATTTCGGCGATTAGCGGAGACTTACCGGCGAATAACGGTCTGAGGCAATTTGCCTCAATTTGATTCTCCCCATGGGTGGTCCAAACGCGTTCGCGGGAATGGACGCAAGTATACGCGCAGGCAATTTGTTTCTGAATGAGTATCATGTCAACGATCAGGCGAAGGGCTTTGGAGGCATGATGGTCGCCGAGCGCATTGGCGGCTTTCCAATATTTCTGTCATTTCGAGTGAAGCGGATCGTGAAACGATCCGCGCAGTCGAGAACCTGCTGTTTGGAACGCCAGGGCGGCCAATGATGCTGACATCGCGGCCGTCACCCTACCGGACAAGCGGTACGCCTCTGATCGAGAACCCACCTTCGAAAACCGCGAAGGGTGGGGCAACCTCAATGGGGAATACTCAAAGGGGCAAAACCCGTTTGAGGAATTTATCAGATCCCTACTTTTCTTAGGGTACGGGCAAGGGGTGGGGAGCCGCAATATATTACATCGCGTCCCCTCTTTTCCGCAGGAACGCAGGCACATCCAAATCGGCCTGCTCGAAATTCGCGATCATGGCGCTTCGCATGTTGTCGAGTGAAATGACCTCACCTGAAGCGGCGGGTGCGGGTTGAGGCGCCTCCATCACCATTGGAGAACGGGACGGTTCCGAGTCGAAGTCGTCGGCCCCAGCGTTCACTGTGAAGCTGGTCGATTCCGTCTTGCGGCGCGGGCGGTCTTCGTCTTTGAAGCCAGTGGCAATGACTGTGATCTTTACAGCATCTTTCATCTTTTCATCCAGCACGGCGCCGAAAATAATGTTGGCGTCTTCGTGCGCGGCGCTTTGGATGATGCTGCACGCTTCCTGTACCTCAGCCAGCTTCAGCGAAGCCGATCCGGTGATGTTAATAAGGATTCCACGAGCGCCATCAATCGCTCCCGCTTCGAGTAGCGGCGAAGCAATTGCTTTCTGTGCGGCTTCGGTGGCGCGGCGTGAACCATTGGCATTGGCGGTGCCCATTACCGCATATCCCATGCGCGCCATGATCGCCTTCACATCTGCGAAGTCGCGATTGATGATGCCGGGAATGGTAATGATGTCCGATATCCCCTGCACGCCTTGGCGAAGAATATCGTCGGCCACGCGGAATGACTCGAAAAAACCGGCGTCTTGTGCGACCGCCAGCAACTTCTCGTTGGGGATCACGATGGTGGTATCCACTGAATCCATCAGTTCGGCGACGCCGCGCTCGGCCTGCTGCATGCGCCGCTTGCCTTCAAATGCAAATGGCTTGGTCACTACGGCAACGGTCAGCGCGCCCATTTCGCTGGCTAATGAAGCAATAATCGGGGCAGCGCCAGTTCCGGTGCCGCCGCCGAGGCCTGTCGTGACGAAGACCATATCCGCGCCTTCCATGGCTTCGATGATCTTGTCGGAATCTTCGAGCGCAGCCTTGCGCCCGACTTCCGGATTCGCGCCGGCGCCGAGTCCATTGGTGAGTTTCACGCCCAGTTGAATTTTCATGGGGGCGCGAGACATGCGCAGCGCCTGCAGGTCAGTGTTGGCAACGATGAACTCAATGCCGTCCATGCCGGCATCAATCATGCGATTCACGGCATTTCCGCCGCCGCCGCCCACGCCGATCACCTTGATGCGAGCGTCATTGCGGGAGTCGTCTGTGTAGTTGATGCGAATTTCGTTAGTTTCCTTTTTCATGTACTCACCTCTGTGTGATTCGTCGTTGGTCGTTGGTCTTCAGTCTGCTAGCTCTCAAGCAAATTCAAGAGCTTGTAACCGCAAAGGTCGCAAAGTGCACGCAAAGTTCGCCGAGAAGAGCTCTTCTTTGCGTCCTTTGCGAAACCTTGGCGTACTTTGCGGTTAAAAGCTTTTCGCCTACCACCGTTGGCAATCGGCAATCGGAAACTCCTTTATTTCTTTTCTGCGTTCTTCCTCTAACTTCCAGCCTATCTACGCCCCTTTTCCCACCAGCATCGCTTTCAATTTCGAACTCCAGCGCTCATCCTGCACGCCGCGCGCGGTCCGGGCGCGATGGCCATAGACAACCATTCCGAGCACGGTGGCGAATTCGGGCTCGGCCAGAGTGGATGGCATCTTCGCGATCGGTACCGGCCATGCCATCCGTACTGGCTTGCGCAGCACGGAATCCGCAATGTCCATCAGTCCCGGCAAACGCGATCCGCCACCGCTGAGCACGATTCCCGCGGCACAGACTTCCAGCATTCCCGCGTGGCGCAAGTTTTCTCGCAGCATTTCGAAGAGTTCGCGCGCGCGCGGCTCCAGAATTTCCCCAACCATGCGTTGTGAAACCAAGCGTGAAGGGCGATCGCCGACAGAAGGCACTTCCACTTCATTTCCCTCTGGAATCAGAGTGACGATGGCGTTGCCGAACAGCTTTTTGATCTTTTCGGCTTCGATAATCGGCGTACACAGGCCGACAGAAAGATCGCTGGTAAAGTGGTCGCCGCCGACCGGCAGCACAGCGCTGTGAGCGACCGCGCCTTCTTGAATCACAACCAGATTGGTCGAGCCGGCGCCAATGTCAGCCAGGCAAATACCCAATTCACGTTCATCGGAACGCAACACCGAGTCAGCGCAGGCGAGCGGCTCAAAAATCGTGTCGTCCACATGAACCCCAGCGCGGTTCACCGCGGTGATTACATTTTGTGTGGCCGAGGTCGCCGCCGAAATCATGTGGACGCGAACTTCGAGCCGAGTGGCGATCATGCCCAGCGGATCATGCACGCCACGTTGCTCATCGAGAATGAATTCCTGTGGCAGTAAGTGAAGCACTTCGCGGTCCGGCGGCAGCGGAATGGCACGGGCCTTGTCCACCGCTTGTCGAATCTCATCGCGCCCGATCTCGCGCGCCCGACTGAAGATGAGGCCGCCATGCGTGTTGATTCCGCGCACATGCGATCCCGCAACCCCCAGAATTGCGTGCTCGATGGCAACCCCTGCACTGTCTTCCGCCCGCTCGACTGCCTTCTGAATGGACGCGACCGCCTTGTCCAGATCAACAATGATGCCCTTGCGCGAGCCCCGCGAATCTGCCAGACCATGTGCGCGATACCGCAACCCGTTGTCCGTGATTTCAGAGACCAGGACGCAGGTCTTCGCGCTGCCAACATCGATCGCGGTCAGAAAATTTTCGTTCGGCTTCGGCATTGTTAGCGCTTGGCCTGTCCTTTCGCAATCGCCGGACTCGGCTTCTGTGCAGTTGGGTTGAGTTGCGCCTTAGAGCTGTAAACAACGGGTTTCGCCGGTTGTCTCATTGCCGCACGCTTAATCAATGTCGAGTGCCTGCGCCAGTGCGGTTGCTTAGCCGGGTTCTTACTGACCAAGACTGTGGGTGCCCCATTCTTTCGCCCGCCGTGGCGGGAAAGGGTGGGTGAAACCGACTGCTTGCCCCCGGCCTTGACGGGCAAGGACTTCAACGGCAAATTCTTTGCTGACTCACGACTCAATAGCGCCGCCGGCCTAACTCCCGCTGAAATCGCGGCCTTTGTCGCAGCTGCCGAAAGCGCTTGCTGGCGTGGGGTTCCCGACAAGTCAGGATTCACAATGATCTGCCGATCGTAGCGCAGATCTACAGATTCGAGGTTCTCGAACTGCTGTCTCCACTCGCGCAAGTGCGCAACGTAAATTTTGAAGCGGTCGAGATAATTCGACGAGCCCACATGCACCAAAACTTCCCCGTCCGGATCGTTAGTCAGGACTTTGACATCCTCGGCATCAGACAAATCGACTTCGCTCAAATCCTGTGAGTAGTGCCCACCGCTGGAGTCAAGCTCGCGCACCAGTTCGTTGTAGATCTTCATACGCGCAGCTCGTGTGGAGAGGGGTTCGCCGGTATTCATCCCCAGAATCACCGGAAACGAGTATTTCTTCCTGGTGGAAATATCCATGAGCACACCGCTGGCGTCCACCAGCAAAATTCTCGATCCGATGCGTGCAAAAGCCACAGGGGTACGCTCGTGGATTGCGATCTTGATGCGATTGGGAGCGAATCGCATCACGCTCGCCGACTCGATCCAGGGAATTTGCTCCAACTGTTTCTGCCGTTGGTCGAGAGGAATGAAGAACACGTTTCGGCCGATGTCTCCGCCCATAATTTCCATGACTTGAGCGTGAGTCACATTGCTCAAGCCGGCCATTTCAATGTCATCGCTAGATTCCAGACGGAAGCGCCACGAATGCTCGCCGTATCGGTAGAAGGCGGCCGCAGCAACTGCGGTGACGGCGGCAACGGCTATCGCGAGCACGGCCCACATCAGGCGTGCCGCAGTTTTTCTGGGGAGGGGGCCGCGGCGGACGGAAACCCGCTTCTGCGCCCGTAGAAATGGCGATTCCTTCTCCGCGTCCAAGTCGAGCAGGCGAGCGTCATCAAGTTCTTCGCGCGCCGGTTCGTCGGGCGTGGAGTACAACTCTTCCTGGATGGTGGATCCACTTCTTCGCGCCATCAAACCAGGTCAGTTGTCGTGGGAACCGCTGAGCAAATTCACTATAACTTTATTGGCATCGTGAGAGATAGAGGAAAAGTTGGTACTTTTGCACAGGACAGCTCTCAGCTCTGAGCCGTCAGTGATCAGCAAAACCAATAACTCCCATTCCAACCAGATCTTGACCTTGCTGACAGCTGATGGCTGACAGCTGAGAGCTTTCTCCTGCTATCATCCACTCTCTCATGCACCCGGTTCTCCTCAGCCTCTTGCTGGGCTCCACTGCCGCTGCCGCAAACGTGTTTGGCGGCACCATCATCGTCAAAAGAAATTGGGACCGGTCTTACCTCAAGTACTTCGTGGCCCTTGGAGCAGGTTTCATGCTGGCCACCGCTGTCCTTGAAATCATTCCCGCCAGCTTCAACCTGCGCGAAAAAGATGCTCCCTTCCTGATCCTCGCGGGATACCTCATAACCCATTTCTTCGAGCACACGGTTACTCCGCACTTTCATTTCGGCGAGGAGACGCACGCCGATCAATTCGTGGCCGCGCACAAAGGGTACTCAGTCCTCATGGGTCTGGTGATTCACACTTTTTTTGACGGAATCGCAATCGCGTCTGGTTTTATCGTCTCTAACTGGCTGGGCTGGGTAATTTTTCTTGCGATTTTCCTTCACAAGATTCCCGAGGGGTTCACTATCGCCTCGGTGATGCTAGCCAGCGGACGCAGCCGGCGCTTTGCTTGGGGGGCCTCCGTTCTCCTGGGAGCCGCTACATTTGCAGGAGTACTGACCATGGCACTCTGGAAGCGCCATGTAGGTTTGGGATTACCGCTATCTGGGGGCGTAACCATCTACGTGGCTGCTTCGGATCTAATGCCAGAAGTCAACCGCGAACCGGGTGGGAAAATGGCTTTGGTGGTGCTGCTCGGGGTGGGAATTTTCTTTGTTCTTGACCAGTTGGCGCATTGATGGTCCGGGTGTGAGTCGGACATTCCTGTCCGACGCCTTTGATGTTGGCTCTGCAAGGCATGAGCCAAATGCTGACCCGGATAGAAACAATGTCGCTCTCACATTTGTCGGACAGGAATGTCCGACCCACACGATTTATTCCACCGTGTGCTTGGCCGTGTAACCTTCGCGTGCAATTACCTGGTACTTCACATCCTTATGTTTTTGGTCCTGCATCTTTAGCGGACCGCCATCCGGAGCCACAACGTCCACTTTGAGCTTGCGGTAGGTGCCATCCAGCTTCGGGTTGGTCGGATGATAGATAATTGTGTACTGATGTCGAATGTCTTCGCCGATGTCTTTGAAGACGTCCACCATGTCGCCTTGAAATCGCGGCTGGTAAAAGCGCCCGCCAGTCAGCCTTGCAAAGGTTTGCAGTTGATTGTCTGCTTGCAACCAATCAATCGATGCGATGCCCATGCTGGACATACCGTGCGAGAACCCGGTACATCCGTGCGTCTCGCAATACTCGCGAAGTATCCAGCCAATGCTGATTGGGAAGATCGTGACATCGTGCGTGTTTCTGATCTTTTTTGTAATTTGGTCGAGGGTCAATTTGCTGAAGGTATCAATGCCGGTGCTGATCAGAACGACGTACTTATGACCCTCAATGCGGTCCACACGATCGAGCGTGTCGTAGAGCGCGTCGAACACATTAGTTTCTGAAAAACCGGGCATGCGCAACGTGTTTAACCCCTGCATGACTGCGTTTTTGTCCTGAGTAAAATCAACCAGTATCTCGGGCTTCATGTCATAGTCCACGACTGCGACCCAGTCATCTTTCTTCAACGTGCTGGCAAAAATGTACGAAGCCCGCAGCGCGTCGACCAGCAAGGGGTAGGTGGTGGAAGCAAACTCAATCAGCATCACCGCAGTGATCGGCGCGGCCTCGACTTTAAAATCACTGATAGTTTGCTGCGTCCCGTCTTCGAATACGCGGAAATTTTCCCTCTTCAGGTTGGGAATAAACTGGCCACTTTTGGTTGTGACCAACACCGGCACGGTCACCAGCGGCACGTCCACGCGAATGGAGTAATCCGGCATGCCCTCAATTTTCTTAGGCCGCGACGGGGGCGGTGGCGGAGGAGGCTCGGCGCCCTTCTTCGGAACCGCGTAAGGTCCACTGTCGCTGTTCGGTCCGCCGGCTTCAGGAGGGGCGTCCTGCTGATTCGGGTTCTGTTGATCCGCCGACGGCTGTTGCCCACCCTGGTTCTGCGCAGCCAGAGGAATGGCGAACACTGCTACCCCAGTAAAGACGAGAGAAAATGAGAGCAAATAAGCGCAGAAATGTGCAACTCGCCCGAATTTCTGCGGATAAAGCGTGGAAAACATTGGACGCCTCGTGGTTACTACTATGCTAGTATAGACGCACGGCTTCGCGATTGGGATGTTTGACCGGGTCCCTTGCACCGGAAGAACGAGAAAACAGCGAAGTAAAATTTTAGTTGGCGGACCCGCTCCCTGGCGGTCCTGCGGGGCAAAATGAGACGAGCTGCTCTCGTGCTGGTAGTAGTGTACAGTTTTCTACTCTCCTCCCTGGTTTGCGCGCAAGAAATTCACGCCCAGAAAACAAAGCCGGTTGAAATCATACCGCTGAATCAGATTCACGCCGGCATGCGTGGCGTCGCCTATACGGTGTTCCAGGGCACAAAGCCCGAGTCTATGGACGTTGAAGTTCTTGGTGTGCTCAAGAACGCCAACGGCCCAAAAGGCGATATCGTTCTGGTGCGACTTGGCGGAGCGAAGGCCGAGTACACCGGCGTGGTTGCAGGGATGAGTGGCAGCCCCGTGTATCTCAACGGCAAGCTCGCCGGCGCGTTGGCATTTCGTATTGGAGAGTTCTCGAAGGAACCGATCGCCGGCGTCACGCCAATTTCAGAGATGCTCGAGATCAGCGCACTGGATAGCACTCCGACCAGCGTTCCGGTGCAGGCAAAATCTGTTCCATCGCTGACCGCGAAAACTTCCGGCCCCGGCTTGCCTTCTTCCACCGCTCAGAGTTTTGCAAATTATCTGAGACCCATTGACGCTCCGCTGGTCTTCAGCGGTTTTTCTGAAGACGCAGTCCAGAAATTCGCGCCGCAATTTGCGTCTGAAGGCATTGTGCCGGTGATGGGAGTTGGTTCGGCAAGCGATGTCAAACAACTTGATCCACTTGAACCGGGCTCGGCAGTCAGCGCAGTACTTGTTCGTGGCGACATGAATATTGCGGCGACTTGCACCGTTACCTACATTGACCGCGACCATTTGCTGGCCTGCGGACATCCACTACTGCAGTTCGGCATGATCGCCCTGCCCATGACCAAAGCACAGGTTCTGGCCACTTTGCCCTCCCCGTTAAATGCTTTCAAGATCGTGAATGCGACCGAAACCGTTGGCGCATTCGTGCAGGACAGGCACACCGGCATCATGGGCGAGTTCGGCAAGCCCGCTGAAATGATTCCGGTGACGCTCACGATTCACGGCGGCCCAACCGCCAAGGTTTTCCACTACGACGTGCTGAACAACTCGCGGCTAAGCCCCATAGCTATGGCCACGACCGTCTACAACGCTTTGCATGGCGTTAACGAGTACGGAGACCAGACGACCTACGCAATGCACGGCAGCATCAACGTCGAAGGGTTTCCCCAGGTGAAGCTGCAAGATATGTTCTCCAGCGCCGACGGTACGCAGCCTGCGGCGATGCTGGCGGCGATGTCAATTGGCGACCGGTTTGGCCGGATCTACGATAATCCCTACAACACACCCGACATTAAAGGCCTGCAGCTCGACTTCGAGGTCACCAACGAGCGCCGCTGGGCACGCCTGGAGAGCGCCCGCACTGATGTGAGCGAAGCGCGCCCGGGCGACGCAATCACCATTGAAGTCCTCCTCCGGCCGTATCGAGGAGAAGCCGTTATTGAGCACGTTCCAGTGCGCATTCCTTCTTCAGCCTCGAAAGGAACACTCCACATCCTGGTGAGCGATGGCGACATGCTCGACCGCTTGCGCCGCGGTGGTTCTTCTACATCGCAAAAGTTCGACTTGGCCTCGACCATCGGCATCCTGAACAAGCAACACGTCAATAATCGCGTTTACGTTTCCGTGATGGACGAAGACCCCGAAGCTATGGTCGCCGACAAAGTCATGCCCGCTCTGCCTCTTTCCGTGATGAACGTGATGGACGGCATGCGCGGAACCCAAGACATGACAGTGCTGGGCGAGTCGTCAGTCAGCGAGACCGCTACGTCTCCGCTGGACTTTGTGGTCTCGGGCGCGCAGTTGCTGTCAGTCACGATTAAGTAGGTTGCGGCTCGTATCAGGGCATCGCTTAAGCGATGCCGATAAGTTGTGTTTTGGGTTCGCCTTTAGGCGCAGCGGTTCGCGGCTGAAGTCGCCTTTGTCGCTGGGCTCGATGGCACGACTGAAGTCATGCCCTGATACAAACCGCCACTATCCGCTTAGGGGTCATAGCCAGAAACTAATTGTTCCCCCGTGGTACCCTAATTTTCCCCACACATGAGGTCTAGAATCTCGATGTATTCGCGCAAGATCGCAATCCTCACGACAACTTTCTTTTTCACTGCCAGCCTGCTCTTCGCTGAAGGAACACGCACCTGGGAGCAATCAAAGTACGAGGACTTCGTGAAGGGTACCGCTCACGGCGTCGCAATTTCCAGCCTTGGTACTTTGGCGCTTGCGCCGGGTTTCAAGCTGGTGGCCAGTACTCCGTCGAGTGCAGTGTGGGCGGCCGCCGTTGGCCCGCAGCAGGATATCTATGTTGCAACCGGCGCCCCGGCCCGGGTCTATCGCATTGTGCCGGGTGGCCAGCCGACAGCTATCTTCCAGCCGCAAGAGTTGCAAGTGCAAGCCCTAGTGGTGGACAAGAACGGGGTTCTCTACGCCGCTACGAATCCAGACGGCAAGGTTTACAAGATTGAGCACAAGACTGCGAAGACCACATCCAAAGATGACAAATCAAAACCTGACGCGGAATGGACTTCCTCCGTTTATTTCGATCCCGGGACTAAATACATCTGGGCCCTTGCACTCGATGAGAGCGGAAACCTCTATGTCGCGACGGGTGATCACGGTCAAATCTTTCGAGTTGCCGCCAGCGGAGAACACTCCGTCTTTTTCCAGAGCGATGAGCCCCATATTCGAGTGCTGACGTTTGACGCACAAGGAAACCTCATCGCGGGCTCTGACGGTAGCGGCCTGATCTATCGCATCACGCCGAAAGGCGAAGCCTTTGTGCTTTACAGCGCCCCTAAGCGGGAGATCACCAGCCTTGCGTTTGACCCGGCAGGAAATCTCTACGTCGCTGCCGCAGGCGAGAAGCGCACCAGCGGAGGGTCAGCGGCTTCAACCATCGCCTTGCCCGCTCCGACACCAACCCAGTCTCAGTTCGGGTCGGGCATGGCCACCACAGCGCCGCCCGTGCCCGAATCCACTGTAACCTTGAATACGTCGAATACGGCGGTGGCGGGAGGCTCCGAAATCTACCGGCTGGCACCTGATAGCTCACCCTCGCGGCTGTGGAGTTCGCGTGAAGACCTGGTCTATTCGCTCGCTTTCGATCAGAAGGGACATCTGCTGGCGGGAACCGGAAACCGCGGACAAATCTTTCAAATCACGGGAAAGGACGATTATGCAGAGCTGATCAAGGCAGCGAGCAGTCAAGTGACCGCCTTTACCCGCGCCCCCGGCGGCGTGTATGCCTCGACCAGCAATCTGGGAAAGGTCTTTCTTCTCAGCAGCACTCCCGATGCAGAAGGTAGTTACGAAAGCGACATTTTTGACGCCCATGTCTTCTCCAAATGGGGACGCGCCGAGTTTCGCGGAAAGGGTAGTGTCGAATTATTTGCCCGCAGCGGTAACGTGGACAATCCCGACCGGAACTGGAGTCCGTGGAAGAAGATTGATCTTCAAAAAGACGCAATCATCGCAGCTCCACCCGCCCGCTTCATTCAATGGAAGGCAATCCTGCACCCCGGAGATCCCGCCCCTCGCGTCGAGAGCGTAATTCTGAATTACCTCTCAAAGAACGTCGCGCCGGAATTCGATGACGTCAACGTAGCCCCGGTTACTCGCTATCAGGCGCCGCCGCGTCCCCCGAACTTGGAACCCACTCAACGATTTGATCCCCAGCCTAATCCCGTTCGCGACCGTCAATCTGTAGGGGTGAAATGGACGGTGCGCGATGAAAACGACGATCAGCTTGTGTATTCGCTTTATTACCGCGCAGATGGTCAGAGCCGGTGGCTGTCATTGAAAAACAATATTACCGAGAAGTTTTATTCCTTTGACGCTTCCCTGCTGCCGGATGGTGGCTACACTATCAAAGTAATTGCTTCGGACTCTCCTTCTCACTCGCCGGCGGAGGCTCTTTCCTCTGAGAAAGAGAGTGACCGTTTCGAAGTGGATACCACGCCTCCGCAGATTCAGGACTTGAAGGCTTCCGTTCAAGGAAACCAGATCGGCGTTCAGTTTCGTGCAACGGACGGTTTTTCGCCGATAAAACGCGCGGAATATTCTCTTGATGCCGGCGAGTGGCACTTCGTCGAGCCCGTAGGGCAGCTCTCAGATTCCAAATCCGAGAGTTACGACTTTACTCTGCCCCTTGCAGGCGATGCTTCCCCACAGGAGCACGTTGTGGTAGTGCGCGCTTACGATCGCTACGACAATATGAATTCGGCAAAGACTCTGATTCCGTCCAAGTAGCAGCAAATTCACACTGTTTTACAGATCCGCTGTAGGCTCAGCTTGCCGCGCGAGGTTGCTTTTAAAGATCGGTGCTTTACAGATCCCCTGTTTTACACATCAGCGCGAGCCGCAGCCCTCACAGACCTCGGTTCCAGTCGCGAAGCGACGGCATGTGAAAACCCGGCACGGAAGTGCCGGGTAATTCGAAATAGCAGTCGCGAGTCCCGAAGGACGCCACTGCGGTTCCGAAACGCGAAACAGACTACGAAGGCCCTTCGATCGCGACCGTCTCCTGGACCGGCGTGAGCTTATCCGCTTCCCGCAATTCCGGAAATATCCAGGCCCACAACCCCACTACAACCAACGTTCCCGCGCCCCCCAGAATCACCGCCGGAACGGTCCCGAACCAATGGGCGGTCAAGCCCGATTCAAATTCTCCCAGCTCGTTCGATGCCCCGATGAAGATCATGTCCACCGCATTTACGCGGCCACGAACCGCGTCGGGGGTGGCGATCTGAACCAGCGTGCCGCGAACCACTACGCTGACCATGTCTACCGCGCCAACCAGGACCAGGGAAATCAATGAAAGTGTCAGGCTGTGGGAAATCCCAAACACAATCGTGAAAGCTCCGAATGCGGCGACGCAAACCAGCATGATCTTTCCCACCCGACTGCGTAACGGACGGTAGGCGAGCAGGACGGCCATGATCGAAGCTCCTGCTCCTGGCGCAGCGCGCAGCAAACCCAGTCCCCAAGGTCCGGTGCGTAGAATCTCTCGCGCATACACGGGAAGTAAGGCCACCGCGCCGCCCAGCAGGACGGCAAACAAATCGAGAGAAATCGAACCTAGGATCAATTTGTGCGTCCAGATGTAGCGCAGGCCAGCAAGAACTGTGCGGAGGGTAAAATCCTCCCTCGGCCGTACGCTCATTCGAATGCGAACGCGGATTAGAGCCGCGGTAGCGGCGGCGCAGGCGACAACCGCTGTGGCGTAAACCCCAGTTGGCCCATGGAAAATCGCGTAAAGAAAACCGCCAATCGCTGGTCCCAGGATAGTCGCCGCCTGAAACATGGTGGCGTTCCACGCGACAGCATTGGGGAAGACTTCTTCTGGCACCAGTAAGGGCAGCAGCGCCCTGCCGGCGGGACTGTTGAACGATCGCACCACACCAAGCAGCACTAGCACTCCATAGATCGGCCTGACCGTGACCAAGCGGTCCTGGCTGATCACGATCAGTGCCGCGCAACACACCGCGAATCCCAGGTTGCAAATCAGCAGGACTTTCTTTCGGCTGAAACGGTCGGCGGCGTGACCGGCAATCAGAAAGAGAAACACATTCGGCAAGAACTGCGCCAGGCCGACGAGCCCCAGGTCCAACGGACGCCGGGTAATCTCATAAACCTGCCATCCCACAGCGACAGACAAAATCTCAAGCGCCGCGACAATGAAGAAGCGCTCCAGTTCGTATAGCGTGAAATCAATGTAACGGAACGCGGCAAGCCCCGCGTGGCCCTGACTTTCAGATTCGGACATGCACTTCTAATGTGCCACAAGAAAGCCATGTAGGGGCGGACGCCTCGTCCGCTCTGAGCGCCGGACGAGCAACGCCACTCATCACGTTACAATGTCCTCGACCCCGGCCGCAGTTGCTGAGAGCTGACGGCTGACGGCTGACAGCTGCTTCATGCGCTTCGAATTCTTCATCGCGTCCCGCTACCTTCGCGCCAAGCGAAAGCAGGCCGTCATCGGCGTAATTACTGGCATTTCCATTGCGGGCGTCGCCGCCGGTGTGGCGTCACTTATTGTCGCGCTCGCCGTCAACAACGGATTCCGGCAAGACCTGCAAGACCGCCTGCTGGGCTCGACTTCTCACGTCAATCTGCTGCGCACAATGGGAGACGGCATTCGCGACTGGCGTCCTTTGATGGAGCGTTTGCGGAAGCAGCCCCATGTGATCGCTGCTGCGCCGGATATTTATGAACAGGTGCTGATCTCGCTTGGTCCGCGAGCTAGAGGGGCGGTGCTGAAAGGAATCGTTCCGAAAGATGAGCGGAAGGTCAGCGATCTGCTTGGCAGCGTGAAACAGGGATCGGCGGATGTGTTGGAAGGGCAAGGAGATGAGTCGAGTACGAAAACCCGAGTTCCGGGAGGAATCGAATCAACCTCAAAGGCGTCGGACAGGAATTTCCGACCCACACTACCATCGGAAACTCAAGAAGCCGATTCTCTCCAAGCCGTGCAGCAGCGGCGCGCTGCCATGCCGCCCATCATTCTTGGAAAAGAAATGGCGGATGAACTTGGCGCAAAAGTTGATTCCGTAGTGCTAGTCACCAGTCCCCAGGGCGAACTGACTCCGTTCGGATTGGTCCCCAAGTACAGCCGCTTCCGAGTCGCCGGGATTTTTGACTCTGGATTTTACGACTACGATTCTTCCTGGGCATTCACCCGTCTTTCCGACGCGCAGCGGCTGTTTGCGTTGGGAGATGTAATCCAGATAATCGAATTCAAAATTGACGATATCTACAAAGCCGCCGAGGTCGGGCAAGCGTTGGAAAAGTCGGCGGGGCCGGGCTTCATGGCCACAAACTGGATGGAGCAGAACAAACCGTTGTTCCATGCGCTGCGGCTAGAGCGGTTGGTTACGTTCATTACGGTGGGACTCATCGTTTTTGTTGCCGCGCTGAATATTCTCATCTCGCTGACCATGATGGTGATGGAGAAGACTCGCGATATCGCCGTACTCATGTCGATGGGTACCCGAAGGTCACAGGTCCGAAAGGTGTTCATCGCGCAAGGGGCGCTCATCGGGCTTGTTGGCACGGCGTTTGGGCTAGTGCTCGGGTATGTTCTTTCCTGGGTTGGAGGGCACTATCATCTCTTCTCTCTGGCGCCGGAAGTTTATTCCATTGACTACGTTCCATTCGCACCGCGCGTAATCGACGGAATCCTGGTGGCGGTGGTCGCGGTGGGGACTTCGTTAGTCGCGACGATCTATCCTTCATGGTCCGCCGCACGTATTTTGCCGGCCGAAGCTCTGCGTTACGAGTAAGCTCAGCAACATACCCTTCCTCTCCGTGTTTTAATTGAGAGAGGGCCAGAATTGCATGTAGAGACGCGGCCCATCAGGTTTGCATTTGTGACGAGGAGCATTCCAGTTGCATCTAAGACAACAGGTGCTGCGAATCGAAGGACTGAAGAAGGTCTTCCGGTCGGGCGCCTCAGAATTAGTGCTCTTTGACAATCTTTCGTTCGAGATCCTTCAGGGAGAAATGCTGGCGGTCGTCGGCGAATCGGGCGCAGGAAAGAGCACTTTGTTGCACATCCTGGGAACGCTTGATAGGCCTTCTGCAGGTGACGTATACTTCGCCCACTTGCGGTTGAGTTCGCTGTCGGAAAATGACGCGGCGGATTTTCGCAACCAGCAAGTTGGGTTTGTGTGGCAGTTCCATTATTTGCTGCCGGAATTTACCGCACTGGAAAATGTCGCTATGCCGCTTCTGATGCGTGGCACTTCCAGGACGGCGGCGGAAAGTGAAGCGACGCGCTGGTTGGGGGAGGTTGGTTTGCTGCAGCGAGGCCATCATCGTGCCGGCGAGCTTTCCGGAGGAGAACAGCAAAGAATAGCCTTGGCGCGGGCCCTGATTACCCGGCCAAAGCTTTTGCTGGCCGACGAGCCCACCGGTGACTTGGACAGCCGCACCGCCGAGTCTGTATTTGAATTACTGGCGCGCTTGCATCGTGACTATCAGCTCTCCTCCCTGGTTGCGACACATAATATTGGGTTTGCGCGCCGCTGCAACAGGGTGCTGCGGCTTGAGAATGGACGGATGGAAGAGGTCGCGCCAGAGAGTCTTTCGGCGGATGTAGCAAGATGATTAGTTTGGTATCGAATCAAAGGAGGAATTGCGATAATCGAGTGGTTCCTTTAGTAATAGGAATCAGTGGTAAATCAGAGGTAGGCTCACGATAATGAAACAGGTGGGCCAGGATAACTTGAAGTTCCGGAGTGCTGGGCCGCAAGTTTGACCTTTCGATCTCTGGAGGAACCTGGGGGGAAGGGGCTATGTTCGAACGTTATACGGAAAAAGCAAGGCGCGTCATCTTCTTTGCGCGGTACGAAGCCAGTCAGTTCGGTTCTCCCTACATCGAGACCGAGCACCTGCTGTTAGGACTGCTCCGCGAAGACAAGGCCCTTACCAATCGCTTCCTGCGTTCCCACGCCTCGGTTGAGTCCATTCGCAAGCAAATCGAAGGACACACCACGATCCGCGAGAAGGTTTCCACTTCTGTCGATCTGCCTCTGAGCAACGAGTGCAAGCGAGTATTGGCCTATGCCGCAGAAGAAGCGGAGCGTCTTTCGCACAAACACATAGGTACGGAACATCTGCTGCTCGGTCTTCTGCGCGAAGAAAAATGCTTTGCCGCGGAGATCTTGCACGAACGCGGACTGCGGCTTTCCACCATCCGCGAAGAGCTGGCACGCAGTAGCCAGGAAAAAGCGCAGCCGCAGCGGCAGCGCGAGTCATCCCTGCTGAGCGAGTTCTCCCGCGACTTGACCCAGAATGCGATGGACAGCCAGCTTGATCCGCTAGTAGGCCGCGAGAATGAGCTGGAGCGCGTAGTGCAGATTCTCTGCCGCCGGACCAAGAACAATCCAGTTTTGATAGGCGAGCCAGGCGTCGGCAAGACCGCAATCGTCGAAGGCTTGGCGCAGCGCATCGCTGACGGCGAAGTTCCTTCGTTCCTCGCCGACAAACGCATCCTGGCGCTGGATCTGTCACTAATTGTCGCCGGGACCAAATATCGCGGACAGTTCGAAGAGCGCCTCAAGACCATCATGAAGGAATTGATGGAGTCGCAGAACTGCATCATCTTCATTGACGAGCTGCACACGTTGGTGGGCGCGGGATCAGCCGAAGGATCGCTTGACGCTGCGAACATCCTGAAGCCAGCGCTCTCTCGCGGCGAGATTCAGTGCATCGGCGCGACGACTCCTGGCGAGTACCGCAAATCAATCGAGAAGGACCGGTCCCTCGAGCGGCGTTTCCAGGCGGTGAAAGTTCCGCCTCCAAACGAGGTGGATGCCACCAAGATTCTGTTCGGGATCAAAGACCGGTATGAGAAATTTCATGCCGTCACCTACACCGACGAAGCCATCAACTTTGCGGTCTCCCATTCGAACCGCTATATTCCCGACCGCTTTCTGCCAGACAAGGCCATCGACTTGGTGGACGAAGCCGGAGCGCGTGTAAAACTGCGCCAGACTTCTCTCCCGGAAGAAATCACCGAAGTGCAGAAGCGGCTCAAGTTCATCGTCCACAGAATGGAAAACGCAGTTGCGAACCATGAGTTCGAGAAAGCGCGCTTCTATTCCGACGAAGAACGCAAGGAACGCGAGAACCTGCGCGTTCTTCGCGAAAAATATCATCTGGATGAGTCAGCCACCGGCGTCGTCAATCGTGAAGACATTGAAGACGTGGTCTCACGCTGGACCGGCGTGCCGATAACTTCGATCAAAGAAGAAGAAACGCAAAAACTGCTTCGTATTGAAGAAGAGCTGCACCGGCGCGTGATTTCGCAAGACAAGTCCATCAGCGCACTGGCCAGAGCCATTCGCCGCAGCCGTGCCGGACTGAAGAACCCGAACCGCCCCATCGGCTCATTCCTATTCCTCGGCCCCACAGGCGTCGGCAAGACTGAAGTTGCTCGCACGCTGGCGCAATTCATGTTCGGGAGCGAGAAGTCTCTCATCCGCTTCGACATGTCCGAATTCATGGAGAAGCATTCGGTCTCAAAGCTGATCGGCTCACCTCCGGGATACGTGGGTTATGAAGAGGGCGGCCAGCTCACCGAGCGTGTCAAGCGCGCACCCTATTCCGTCGTGCTGCTCGACGAAATTGAAAAAGCGCACCCGGACGTATTCAACATCCTGTTGCAAGTGTTTGAAGACGGCCAGTTGACCGACGGCCTCGGCAACACTGTTGATTTCAAGAACACAATCCTCATCATGACGTCGAACATTGGCGCCCGACATTTGCAGAGACGCGAGGGCCTGGGCTTCCAGTCAACGAAGGAAGATGCGATCTCCGACAAGATCGAGGAACTCGTAAAGAACGAGGTCAAGCGCACGTTCAATCCCGAGTTCCTGAACCGTCTCGACGAAATCATCATCTTCAACGCGCTCAACGAAATCGATCTGATCCAGATTCTCGAGCTGATGGTCACACAGCTAAACCAGAACCTAGCGCAGAAATCCATTACGGTTACGGTTGCGGACGAGGCCAAAAAGTGGATCCTCAACCAGACGTTGACCGACCGCACCTACGGCGCGAGGCCGCTCCGCAGGGCTTTGCAGAAGTACATCGAAGACCCGCTGTCGGAAGCTTTGATCCAGGGCACCATCAATGTGCGCCCCGCGTTCATTGAGGTCTTCCTCGAAGGCAACAAACTGTTTTACCGTCCCGTGGATGCGAAAGAGAACGAGGGCGTGCTGTTGTACGAGAACAGCTAGCCGTCAGCTTTCAGCCATCAGCCGTCAGCCAAAAACTGGCGGCTTTTGTTGGCCTGATCTTATGGGCGGAGCAGGCTTCCAGCCCTGCATTAACGCCGTGTCAATAGATGACGGCTTTAGCCGCTGAGATATATCCCCCGCGAGCTTAGGCAAAGAACCTCAGGGGCTGAAGCCCAACCGTTTTTGCTCGTTATGCAGGCCGGGAAGGCCTGCTCCACCCAATTTGCCAAACTCTGCGACCTTTCCATTGACGCCTTCATCTACGAAATCATCATGGACAAGATCAACATCGCCGAAAAATTCTCCCGAATTCATGAATACTGGAAGCCGTACATCGCCGCCGAACTGAACGGCCAGTACGTGAAGCTCGACAAGTTGAAAGGTGAGTTCGTCTGGCATCATCATGAGAACGAAGACGAGATGTTCCTAGTGGTAAAGGGCCGCTTCCGCATCGAGTTCCGCGACAAGACAGTTTCGCTCGAAGAGGGCGAGTTCATCGTGGTCCCGCACGGGGTCGAGCACAAGCCTGTCGCCGAAGAAGAATGCTGGATTCTGTTGTTCGAACCGGCGACCACGCTGAACACCGGAAACGTCGTGAATGAGCGCACGGTGGCGCAACTGGAGCGGGTTTAGGAATCGGCTGGTCCCAGATTCTGCGAGCCTATGTGCCTTTGGCGAATCTTCTTCAACTTTGTGATAATGCCGGAACTTGATCGCCGAAATCATACCTGGAGCCTACGACGCCATTGGTCGAAAAGTTTTTCGACCAGATCTGCGACGCAAGGGCCTGCGACCGACAGCTCCAATGGGCCGATATCTCACTCACCCGCTCAGCGTTAAATGCAAAACAGTGCGAGATGTTCGGAAGTTTCTATGCACCTGTCGAGGGGTGTCCGACAAGGAACAGTTCGGCAAAGATGATTATTGGCAGCCGCCAGAAGACTTTGAAAAAACGAGAAAAGGAGACTGCGACGACTTCGCGCTCTGGACGTGGCGCCAATTCTTGTCGATGGGCTACCATTCGCGATTCGTTGTGGGTCGGCACGGTAGTTATGACATCGACCATGCTTGGGTCACCTTTGAAAAGGACGGCAAGCACTATTTGGTTGAGCCGCAATTCCGGATAGTAGGCGAGACCTTCCCGCGGCTATCAACCTTACACTATCACCCAAGGTTCTCGGTTGCGTGGGATGGAGAGAAGCTCTCTTTCTATTCTCATCAGGACCTGACAAAAAACGCCCGAATTCGTCAATTGCCTCTTCTTCTGATCGACTGGCTGGTCGGATGGGGCTATTTCTGGTTTGTATCCCTGCCCGGAATTCCGCGCTGGCTTTGGCGCTTCACCGTCCACAAATTGACCAACCCCGCCAGTACACCGCCTTCTGTACCGTAGCCCGCGCTTTCCATTGGCGAGAACATTAAGTTGGCAGTGATCAGTGACCAGTCGCCAGAAAACCTGCTGGCCACTGACAACTGGCCACTGCCCACTGATTCATGAGCACTGACTACCTGACGCCGGAAGAAGAACCTGTCTGCGGAGCCTGGCAGCGGCTGGTGCAGACTGCGCTCGTGCTATTTCTCTTCATCAGCGCCGGACTTCTGGCACGCTACTGGATCACTCCGGGTCGGGATGGAATGCAACAACAGATACGCCGCCTGACTGAGCAGGTTGATCAACTCCAACAAGAGCAGGCGATGCCCGCGCAGGTGCTGAACCGGTATCGTAATTCGATCTGCTACATCTTTGGCATCTATCAGGTTGGCTTTCCGCACCAGCGACCGGTGCAGAGAACACGCATCTCCGGCACTGGATTTGTTGTCGCCGACGGGCTGATTGCGACTAACCGCCACGTCGCTGAACCCTGGTACGGAGATCCCGATACTGACGCATTGGTTGCGAGAGGCGCCACGCCGAGACTGGAAAAGCTGGTCGCATATTTTCCCGGCTCGCCCGCACCTGTAACTCTCGCTCAGGCGGCATTGTCTTCCGACGGAGATTTGGCGGTTGTGCGCATGAACGATGCTCCGTTTCAGCCACAGCCTTTGCCTTTGGCGACAACGCCTCCGAACCCTGGCGAACTGGTAGCGGTCGTCGGATATCCAATGGGAGTTCTGGGAATGATGGCCAAAGCCCCGACGCCGGTGTATGTGCGGCTGGCGTCCCGTCACGACGATCAGGGAGCTGCGAGCGAATTGGCTGCATTGTCGTTGATCCGGCCTTCGGCGACTTGCGGACATCTGGGCGACGTAGTCGGAGACAAACTGATCTACGACGCGCCCACCGCCCACGGAGCCAGTGGCGGCCCTGTATTCAACTCCCGCGGTGAAGTAATCGGCGTCAACGCCGCCTACATTGATGGTTTTTCTGGCGGCACGTTAGGAGTTTCATCCCAGGCGCTGAAGCCGTTGATCGAACAAGCGCAAAAGAAACCCATCTAGTCCCAGACGCCTCATCTGTGGGGCTTCGTGCTCCTGCCAACACAAGGCCCTGCTCCCAGCCACAATTGGCGACATACGGCCCAGCCGTTTAGAATCCCTTTTCCTAGTTTGCCGAAGGAGCAGGCTGTGATCGCACGTTATACCCGTCCAGAGATGGCCCGCATTTGGAGCGAGGAGAATCGCTTTCGCACCTGGCTGAAGGTCGAAATTGCAGCCACGGAAACGCTTGCGGAAGCCAAAATTGTTCCCAAGCAGGCGGCCAAAGCTATTCGCGAACTGGCCGACTTTCGCCTTGAGCGCATTCAGGAAGTCGAAGCCGAAGTCCGGCACGATGTCATCGCGTTCACAACCGCGGTGGCGGATTTCGTCGGGCCCGAGTCACGCTGGTTTCACTATGGCCTGACGTCCAACGACGTCGTTGACACCGCCCAGGCATTGCTCATCAGGCAGGCGTCAGAAATTATCGCCGGCGACCTGCGTCAACTCGCTGACGTGCTCAAGCGCCGGGCTTGGGAATTCAAAGACACGCCTATGATTGGCCGCACTCACGGCATCCATGCTGAACCGATTACTTTCGGATTCAAGCTGGCCAACTGGTATTCGGAGGTGCAACGCGATATTGAACGTTTCGACCGCGCGGCAGAAGATATGCGGGTCGGAAAATTCTCAGGGGCGGTCGGTACTTTCGCGCACCTCAGCCCGGAGCTGGAAGAAAAAATGTGCGCTCGGTTGGGGTTGAAAGCCGCTGCCATTTCTTCGCAGGTCATCCAGCGCGATCGCCACGCGCACTATCTGGCTACGCTGGCGGTGATTGCCTGCACGCTGGACAAAATTGCCACAGAAATCCGCCACCTGCAGCGCACCGAAGTCCGCGAAGCCGAAGAATACTTTAGCGAAAAACAAAAAGGATCGTCGGCAATGCCGCACAAGCGCAATCCAGTCACCTGTGAACAGATCAGCGGCCTGGCCAGGGTCGTTCGCTCAAATGCTCAAGCTGGGTTCGAAAACGTGGCACTCTGGCATGAGCGCGACATCTCTCATTCCTCGGTCGAGCGCGTCATCCTGCCCGATTCCACCACGCTCGCAGACTATTTGCTCGCCAAGACAGCGAACCTCCTGGACACCATGTTCATCTATCCGGAAAGGATGAAGGCGAACCTGGAAAGCACAGGAGGGCTGGTTTTCAGCGGACAACTCCTTCTCGACCTGGTGGAGCATGGGGTCTCGCGAGAAGACGCCTACCGCGTAGTACAGAGCCACGCGATGCGCGCCTGGAAAGAGGGCCTGAACTTCCGCGAACTGGTCATGCGTGACCGGAATATTACCGGGCGTGTGCCGGCCAAAGCCCTCCAACGAGCATTTGACTTGGACCGTCAGCTACGAAATATTGACGCAATTTTTGCGCGTGTTTTTGGTAAGAGAAGCACCTCCCGGCCAGCCAAGCGCTCCCTCGCCCAGCGTTCCTCAAAATCCTGAACATTCTTGCAATTTCGTTCGATTCACATTCACGGGAGACAGCATGACTTTCAGCCTATATGGCCACGCGCAACTCACACTGATTGTTCTGCTCGTGACTGTTTCTTCATCAATGGGCGCACAGGAGCAGGCTCAAGCTGGCCCGCGACAACAGGCGTGGGCAATTTTGAGCGGCGGTCTGGCAGACGCCAAACCCAATAAGCGGGCCGAGGCCGTGAAGGCCTTGTCGCTCCTCACGGGTGAGCGCTCTGCAGTCAAACTTGCCATTCACGCGCTTCAAGACGAGCACGCCAGCGTACGAACTGCCGCAGCCGCCACCCTCGGACAGCTACATGCAACCAGCGCAATTCCCGATTTGAAGCAAGCGCTCTCCGACAAAGATATTTCTGTCGTGCTGGCGGCCGCACACGCCTTGTTCTTGCTTAAGGACAAATCCGCTTATGGCATCTACTACGCAATTTTGATGAGAGATAAGAAGAGCAGTGAAGGGCTTATTCAGGCCCAGTTGGACCGACTAAAAGATCCCAAGCAGGTTGCGGTGTTGGGTGCCGAAGAAGGACTCGGATTCGTCCCTTTTGGTGGGATGGGCGTTGAAGCTTACCGCGCAATCCAGAAGAAGGACAGCGCTCCGTTTCGGGCTGCAGCGGCGCGTTTCCTGGCGCTTGATCCCGATCCAGTTTCCGGTGACGCTCTAATCCAGACTGCCTTGGCAGACAATAATGAGGTGGTCCGCATGGCTGCACTCGACGCAATAGCGGAGCGCGGTAATCCGGAATGCATCGAGCGCTTGCTGAAAAACCTTACCGACAGCAAAGCTGCCATCCGTTACCGGACTGCTGCGACGATTCTTCATCTTAATGACGTGGCGAAGTCCCGCCAGCCGAAAGCGCCACCGTCTAAGAAGCGCTAACTTTGCTCCGATCTCAGAGCCGCTTCAAGGACGCCGCCCCGCCGCCGGCAAAGAACAGGCAGATCGTAGCTCCAAGCAGCGTAAGTGGGAACTCGAATCCCGTCGGACCGAAGAAGCCGTTCTTCAGGTGTACGACCAGGATCGCGACCAGCATATCAATCGCGAGCAGGGCCGCGGGAATGCGGGTTGCTAGTCCGGTGATCAGCAGAATTCCCCCTACAAATTCAACCAGCGTGACCACTACCGCGAAGAACCCCGGCAGAGGTATTCCCATGTGGGAAAACATTCCGGTCACCCCATGAAAACCAAACTTGAAAAGCTTCTGATATCCGTGCATCAGGAAAACCACACCTACTACGATTCGAAGTACCGCAATGCCGCAGGACTGAAATTTCCCTGTGAACATGAGTCACTCCTTCTTGCAAGGGCTGAACGCCGGCCCAGAATATTGGTGCAGTTCTGGATGCGGCGGCGGTGGACAACGATTCAAAGTGGCTTGCAGAATGTCAGCGGCCGCCGGTCGCTGCGACTGCGTGAATCCGCTCCTTGACCAGATTTCCCATTTCACTTGTGCTGACGAAGCTTTGGCTTTTGGCAGCGAGATCACGAGTGCGGTGTCCCTCTGCAAGCACCTCACGCACTGCCGACTCAATAGATGCCGCCTCTGCCTCAAGTTGGAAGGAATGCCGTAACAGCATGGCTGCGGAAAGAATCGAGCCTAATGGATTCGCGATTCCCTGGCCTGCGATGTCGGGGGCTGAACCGTGAATGGGCTCATACAACCCGACTTTCCCGCCAATGCTTGCCGAAGGCAACAGACCGAGTGATCCCACCACCGCACCCGCTTGATCGGAAAGGATATCGCCAAACATATTCTCCGTGAGAATCACATCGAACTCGGCGGGACGTGACACCAACACCATGGCCGCGGAATCTATGTACATGTGGGAAAGCTGGACTTGCGGGAACTCCCGCCCAACTCGGGTTACCACATCACGCCACAGTCGGGAGCAATCGAGAACGTTGGCTTTGTCCACGGATGTGACCTTCGTGCGCCTCGCCGCCGCCAACTGAAACGCGATACGCGCAATGCGCTCGATCTCGGTTTCGGTATAAGCCATGCTGTCAACGGCACGGCGGCTACCATCATTACCTGTAGTTGAGCGTTCTCCGAAATAGAGTCCGCCGAGCAATTCGCGCACAATCATCACGTCGGTGCCGCGGACGATGTCTGCCCGAAGGGGAGACAAACTTTCCAAACCAGGTATGCAGATTGCGGGCCGTAAGTTAGCAAAGACACCGAGTTCTTTTCTAAGCCTTAGCAGGCCGGCCTCGGGACGAAGATTCGCGGGATATTTATCGAACGTAGGTCCACCAACTGCCCCCAACAGCACCGCGCCTGAAGCAAGGCAACTCTGAGTTGTGCCCTGCGGAAGCGGGTCGTTACTTGCAAGAAGAGCGGCACCGCCGACATTTTTCTCACCTACCTTGAGCTCGTGCCTAAAGCTTTCAGCCGTCGCTTGCAACACCGCGACCGCTTGCGCAGTCACCTCAGGGCCAATTCCGTCTCCGGGAAGGGTTGTGATGTGGATGAACATAGGCGAACTGGAACAGCACCTCGGCCCGGAAAACGGGAGAGGGGCTATGCCCTAGATGATTGCGACGACTGGCGAAGAAGGACTGCCAGCTGAGAACTCACACACCCCAGAGATAATCTTCCTGCTCCGAGTGATGATCAGCCACGGGACTGGGTGGAAGGCTAACCGCGCTGAAGTCCGAAGGAACTCCGCCGGGGAAGAGTCTTCGCGGCTCCTCCGCTCCCGCAGCTACCGCAGCCGCGTGCTCGGCTTCTACTCGTCCCGGTGGGATGCGATGGCTCTCACCATAGGTTTCGTGGATGAGCCCAAGCAAATGGTGATCGTGAACATGCTTGATCTCGTCGGCCAATACCACAAACTTGCGGTAGATCTCATCCAGCTCTCGGCGTTCAAAATGATAGCCGAGCTGCTCACAACGCAGGCTGAGCGCATGACGTCCCGAGTGTTTGCCCAGCACCAGTTTCGAATCTGGCACTCCGACCGACTGCGGCGTCATGATTTCGTAGGTCAGCCGGTTCTTCAGCATGCCGTCCTGATGGATGCCGGCTTCGTGCGCGAAGGCGTTGCGGCCGATGATCGCCTTGTTCGGCTGCACAGGAATTCCAGTAATTTCCTCAAGCATCTGGCTCGTGGGATAGAGTTGCTCGGTCGCAATTCCGGTCTGATAGTTGTACCGGTCTGCGCGCACTCGTAGCGCCATAACAATTTCTTCCAGCGAAGCATTGCCTGCGCGTTCGCCGATACCGTTGATCGTGCACTCAACTTGGCGAGCGCCGTTGGCAATCGCCGCAAGTGAGTTCGCGACCGCAAGTCCGAGGTCGTTGTGGCAATGCGCAGAAATTGTCACGTTTTGCGCGCCGCGTACGCGTTCGCGGATACCGCGAATCAAATCGCCGAATTCAGCGGGAACCGTGTAACCCACCGTATCAGGAATATTCAGCGTGGTTGCGCCGGCTTCAATCACCGCCTCGAGCACTTGAAAAAGAAATTCCGGGTCTGTCCTGGTGGAATCTTCCGGCGAGAACTCAACATCGTCGCAGAACGTGCGTGCCAGGCGGACGGAGCTGCTGGCTTGATCAATGCATTGCTGGCGCGAAATTCTGAGCTTGTGTTGCAGGTGAATGTCCGAGGTCGCCAGGAACACGTGGATCCGCGGGCGAATTGCCGCTTGCAGGGCCCGAGCAGCGCGCTCAATGTCGTGGCGCGAAGCCCGCGCCAAGGCCGCTATGACCGGCCGCGGTACCGCTGCGGCAATGGCTTGGACGGCTGCAAAATCGCCGTCGGAGGCGATCGGGAACCCAGCTTCTATGACGTCCACGCCTAGCCGGTCAAGTTGTCGGCCCAGTCGCACCTTCTCCTGCATGTTCATGCTGCATCCCGGAGACTGCTCCCCGTCACGCAGCGTGGTATCGAAAATGGTGATCGCCGTGCTATTCATGAACACTCCATCGGTAATTCTCTCAATGGTAAGCATGGTAGCCGCGAAAGAGAAGCTTATTATTGTGTTTAATGCAGTTAATTTGTCTAATATAATTAGACTTGCTTATAATAAGTTGTTGCTTGATTAATGAGGGCAGAATGGACATTTCTCAGTTAGAAGTCTTCCTCGCCGTCGCCCGCGAAGGCAGCTTTTCCAGGGCCGCGGATAAGCTCTTTCGCACACAGTCGGCAGTCAGCCAAGCTATCCGAAAACTCGAGTCAGAGATCAGCGAACCATTGTTCGACCGCTCTTCGCGCAATGGCCTTCTCACCGACGCCGGCCGAGTCCTTCAGGAATACGCCGACAGGCTGCTGAACTTGCGGGAGAATGCGCGCGCGGCCCTGGTCGAACTGCGCGAGTTGCAGAAGGGCAAGCTGGTAGTTGCCGCAAACGAATTCACGGCGCTCTATCTTCTGCGCGTGCTGGCAGAGTTTCGCCGCCTCCATTCAGCAATCCGAATCGTGGTACAGCGATCCCTAGGAAGCCATATACCCGATGACGTTCTGAACCACAACTGCGAGTTCGGCGTCCTTACCTACGATCCGCAGAATACTGAGCTCGCCTCCGCAGTTGTGTACTCGGATGAGCTAATCTTCGTGGTGCCACCGCAGCATCCCTTGGCCCGCGACTCTCGCGTCAGCATCCGCCAACTAGGCGCGGAATCCTTTGTCGCGCACATCGTCTCATCGCCGTATCGCGAAAAGGTGATCCAGGCGTTCAACAAATACAAGACGCCGCTGCATATGGCGGTGGAATTGCCAACGCTGCAAGCGATCAAACGATTTGTCGCTCTAGGGAATGGCGTCGCTTTCCTGCCCGAGATCAGCGTAGAGGACGAACTCGCGCGCGGCGAGCTGATCCGCATTCCAGTGCGGGAATTGAACGTGCATCGCAAACTGCGCTTGATCTATCGAAAATCTGCCGCGCTTTCTCACGCCGGCCGGGCTTTCCTGAAAGTTGCAGAGTCAGTGGCGCACAGCCTTGGCGGGCGATACCGTTTCGAACGCGAAAGATAGTGCTCACGCCGACGACGAGATACTTTCGCGATCTGTTGGTCGGGCAGGACAGGGCAGCGTGGCATCGTGTACTCTCCTAACTACCCGGAGGGGCTGTCCCAGGCCCACTCCTTTCGCGTGCGGGAGTAAGCGTTTGTTTTCCGAAGGTGAAAGTCTGCTTGCTGGCTGGATGCGTTCAGCATGTTTCTTGCTGCTGATTTCTGCCCTTGCGGAGTCCGCGGCAGCCCAAAACGTCCAGATCACAGGCACAGTTCAGGATCAAACCGGCGCAATGGTCCCCTCCGCAACAGTTGAGTTCCGCTCCGCGTTCCCGACACTCACTACTACCACCGGACCTGATGGCAAGTTCTTGTTTGCGGACGTAGCTGACACTTCCGGCACAATCCGCGTCACAGCCAACGGCTTTAAGACGTCCGAACAGCAGTGGTCGTCGGCGACTGGAATTGGCTCACTGATTCTAGTGTTGCAGCCTTCCTCGCAAAACGAGGGCGTCGTCGTCTCGGCAACACGAAGCGAGATCAAGCTTTCGGAAGTGCCGGGCAGCGTGGTCCAGCTTTCACAAGTCGACTTGCAGGCGAACGCGGCCCTTACAGTGGATGACATGCTGCGTCAGCTTCCAGGGTTTTCTCTGTTCCGCCGTTCCAGCAGCCGAGTGGCAAATCCCACCACACAGGGAGTATCGCTTCGCGGTCTGGGTGCGAGCGGTCCCAGCCGGGCGCTGGTGCTCGAAGATGGTATTCCAATGGTGGACCCCTTCGGCGGATGGGTTTATTGGGACCGTATTCCTCGCGCCGAACTCTCGAGCGTGGAAGTGGCTCGCGGCGGAGCCTCGAGTCTTTACGGCAGCGACGCTCTCGGCGGTGTAGTGCAATTTCTTTCTCGCGTTCCCACGGCTCCGGCGGTTTCGCTTGATACTTCTTATGGCGGAGAAAACACCCCCGACCTTTCAGCATGGGCCGGTACCGCGATTTCGCGCTGGGATTTGGAAGCTTCCACTGACATGTCGCGTACCGACGGTTATATCCTGGTTCCTGCATCGCAACGCGGTACCGTAGATACCGCAGCAAATTCTGAGCACGCTACGGTTGACGCCTCGCTGGGATACAAAGTTGCCGATAACGGACGAGCGTTCCTACGCGGCAGTTTTTTCGGCGAGTCCCGCCACAATGGCACGCCGTTGCAGAAAAACAGCACAGCAACTGGTTTTGGAGCGGCCGGTATCCACACCAGAATCGGCGCGAATGATTCGATCACCGCACGAGTCTATGGACAAGCCCAGGGATACGACCAAACATTTTCTTCAGTTGATGCAACTCGTAGCAGTGAAACCCTGACCAACATCCAACACGTTCCATCACAGCAGGTCGGCGCAGGTGTGCAATGGGAACACATATTCAAGACTCATGCCTTCATGGCTGGCCTCGATTTGCAGGAGGTCATGGGTGCAAGTGATGAGCAACTGGTGTCGATTTCGGCCATCAATATTGCCGGGGGACGACAACGTTCTGCTGGGATCTTCGGCCAGGACATTTTCCGGATCGGAAGTAAATGGACGGTGATCGCGGGCATTCGCTGGGACGATTGGAAGAATTTTCACGGCAGTACGGTGCGAATACCGGCCTCCGGCCCCGTAGCCAGTCAAGCTTTCATGGATCGCAGTGAAACTTCCTTCAGCCCGCGGGTTTCACTGCTGCGCGCACTGAGCGGCAATCTCTCATTCGTGCTCTCCGGATATCGGGCCTTCCGCGCGCCAACCTTGAACGAGCTCTATCGCAGCTTCCGCCAGGGGATTACCGTTACGAATAACAATCCTTTGCTGCGCGCGGAAAGGTTGACGGGAGCTGAAACTGGTTTGCGTGCTACCGCATTGGGTAACATGCTCGAATCACGCGGAACCTTCTTTTGGGGGGACATCATTAATCCCGTAACAAACGTGACGATAAGCACGACGCCAACGCTAATCACTCGCCAGCGTCAGAACCTGGGACGAACCCGCTCCCTCGGCGTGGAACTCGATACCGTATTTCACGTGAGCAGCTCGATTGAGATCTCCGCCGGGTATCAATACACCCATGCAACGGTGGTGGATTCATCTTCCCCGTTAATCGGCCTGAACGTGCCCGAGGTGCCTCGTCACCAGTTCACTTGGGAAGCCCGATATTGGAGGCCGTCCCGGCTCATGTTCAGCATTGAGGGCCGTTATTCCAGCGCTCAGTATGACGATGACCAGAACACGTTGAAGCTGGATCATTACTACGTGACCAACGTCTTCGCCGGGCGCCAGCTTCCAGGTGGACTGGTAGCCTATGCAGCCGTAGAGAACCTTTTCAACCAGCGTTACACCGTGACACTGGCCCCTCCCATCTCAAATTTCGGGCCCCCGATCCTCGCGCGGGCCGGGCTCCGCTACGAATTCCCGCCTGTTCACAAGTAAAAGTGTTTGCCATCGAACAGTCCTTGTAATTTTGCGTGAAATGTCGTAATCAGACAGAAACTAGGTATGTTGCTGGAGTATGATTCGTCCTGCAGCTTGCCTAGAAGGAGAGGGTATGCCTTCGCGCAAGCGCATTCTTTTCGTGGATGATGAGCCTAGCATCCGGCTCACGTTGCCTCCAGTTTTGCAAGAACACGGGTTCGAGGTACAGACCGCGGCGTCGGTGGCCGAAGCTCTGAGTGAGATCCAGAGCGCGCGTTTCGACGTTCTGTTGTCTGATCTGAATATTGCCGAACAAGGCGACGGATTTCAGGTGGTTGGCGCCATGCGGAAGATTCAGCCGCAATGCGTCACGGTGATCTTGACCGGGTACCCTGCCTTTGAAAGCGCTATTCAGGGAATTCGTCACCAGGTCGACGAGTACATGGTGAAACCTACGGACGTGGAAACTTTGATCAGCAACTTGCGAGAGAAGTTGAAGTCCCGAAAGATAGCCTGATTCGCTATTTTCTCTGCTGGGCGTTCATCCGCTTCAAACCGAGCGCGGTATCGGCCAGTTCAAGGTAGTACTCCAAACGCGACGGCTCCTTCGAGCGATCATCAGTGCGGATGTCCAGTGGAATCAGCCGCGGGCCTTCATCGCGGGCCGATGGCGCCGTTGACGGGATTCGTCTCAGTCTTTGGGAAACAGCACTCGGTTTCGGCCCCGTATTCCGCTTCACTCCCCCGCCCTTCCTTCGCGAGCCCCTAAGACTTACGTTCTGTATCCTGATGAAAAGTGACAGAAGCACTGGCCCGGATTTCCCCCGCGTTGAACGCCAAACCGCGATCGTCTTCGGCCGCAGGCGCGCCTGCCAGCTTACGCTTGCGGTTTTCAATTTCTCGCAGCTGGCGGATTATGGCTGCTTCCTGCCGTGCGTATTCCTCTTCGCTGATCTCTTCCGACTCCAGCTTCAGCTGCAGTTCGAGTAATCGTTCTTTCACCGGAGCATCATCGGTGTACTGCTCTTCCGCGGCTTTTTGCAGCGTCCTCAGGACAAAGCCAAAACCCGAGAACGGCAGCATCAGAAGATCGTCAACCAGCAACATTGAAATTTATCCTTTTGCTTGCCCGTTATCCTGCCGCAACCCTCTCGAGCTTCAGCCGGATGTTCACAAAGTTGTAGGGAGGCCAAGGCCCGGTGTACTTGAACTTCAGGCGATGTCCAAATTTGCGCGCGATCCGATTCACCGCGGTATCGAATTCTGCCTCGCGGTCGCGCTCCACCAGGAAGGCGGCATTCATGATCATCTTGTCGCCAATCGGCTGATTGTCCCTCGAGGCGACGCAAACGCTGCGTAGTCCCTCATAGATCTCGCGCACATAGCCGATGGACCGTTCCGTCAGAGCCTTGTCGATCATGCGGCCCAGTTGCATTCGGGCCAAATATGTCGATTGCAGGTGCTTGCGGACGATCTCTTGATGAAATTGCCGTATTTCCTCTTCTTCCTGCTTGATGTCTTCAATGATCTGGTCGCGGTCCCAATTGACTTTCAGGCCAAATTCGAGCTTGCCTGCCATCTGGTGCAGCACGTCCTTGAGAGAAGGATAGATACTCTTCAATACTTCACGGATATCGTCGCCGGTGCGGAACACGGTCCCGAAACTCATGGGGATAATGGTGTGATTCTTCATCACCGTTTCAATTACGTGTTCGTGGGCGAGCGCATTTTCCCGCGTCGGATCGAAAATATAAACCGACGTATTGCTGACAACCGCGGCGATGTCCTGATAGTGCAAGGTATAGACGCTCTCGCCGCTGCCTCCAATTCCGCTGCGTCCAAAATTCAGCGGATCTTTTGCGTGAACAATGCCATATACGTATCGTCCGCCTTCACCCGGTTTTCCGTCCGCAGCCGCTGCACTGTCGGCGCCTTTGTGAGCACCGGCGGCGGATGATTTCGGGGACTTGCGAGGCCTCGATCCGTTTCTCTTCGGCATAGACGTTTCCGCTCTCAGTGGCTTCCGCAGCGCGTTAAGCATGGGAAACCGGGAAAATGATTTTGAAAATTGTACCTTTGCCTTCACTGCTGCGTACCTGAATCCTTCCACTGTGGTTTTCAACGATTCCCTTGACAATCCACAGCCCAAGACCAGTTCCCTTCTCGCCTTTCGTGCTGACGAAGGGCTCGAACATAGTTCGCCGAACCTCGTGCGAAATGCCAGTGCCAGTATCGGCGACGAGAATGCTGACTCCGCCTTCGCCTCCGCGGATGGACTTGATGTGTTGAGTGCGGATTGTCATCTTTCCGCCGCTGGGCATGCTGTCCTGCGAATTCACTACCAAGTTTGAGAGCAATTGCCGGAACTGGTCGGCGGAGCCTTTGATGGCCGGCAACTGGCCCAAACGTTTGTCCACCGAGATCTTGCTGTTCGCTAACGGACGCAAGAATAGCGCCAGCGTATCTTCTACAATGGCGTTCAGATCGAAGGTCCCCAGCTTCCCGGTATTGCGGTAAAGCCCCAGCATCTGGCGGACAATCCGGGTCACCCGATCGGTCTCGCTTTTTAGGGCATCGTAGATGGGATGTGCTTCTGGATCTACCCGGTTCTTCAGGAGAAAGATCGCATTCTTGATCGCCTCCATTGGATTGTTAATCTCGTGAGCGATGGTGCCGGCAAGCCGTCCGGTGGCCGCAAATTTTTCCATTTCCAACATGCGGCGCTCCATCTGTAATTGCTCCAACCTTTTCCAGGTGGAAAAGTCACGCAAAACCGTGACCGTATAAGCTACTTGACCGCGAGCATCATAGATCTTCCCGGATCGCGCCGCGTACTCAATATCCGTCCCCGCGCCCGGACTATAGAAATGAAGCGCCTTGTTTTGCCGATCGAGGAATGAAAACGTGAACGAGGTCAAATAAGCGTCCAGCTTGGCTTCGTTCTTGACAATCTGCGGGTCCGGGGCAACTTGCGCCGGCTCAAATAATTCCTTGGCCAGGGGATCGAGCAGCACAATTTTTGCGGAGTTGTCAGCCACAACGATCGGGTCTCCGACGTTTTCGATTACAACGTTTAGGCGGTCGCGGTCCTGACGGACCACTTCCTCGGCGGCGCGCAGCTTTTCAAGGTTTGCCCGCACCTCCTGGTCAGCGCGCCGCAAGTCGGTTACATCACGCATCACGGTAACCATGCCGGTACGAGCTTGCCGGACATAGGTGGGCGCACAAACTGCCTCGAACAGCACCTCTTCGCCTTCCATCACGTCCACTAGGGTCAGATCGCGCGAATTGTCAGTGGCACTGACCACCATCGAGGAGAGGGCCGCCGAAAAGAGAAGATTGTTGAACTCCACGGCGCGCCGGCCGCCCTCGCTCACGCCCTCCGGTGCGCGGAAAAAACGTTCGGCAGCGCGGTTCTGAATGACTACCCGATGGCGGTTGTCCGTAAGGATGACCGGGTCAGCCATGCTCTCCATCACCGTGGTCATGCGGGAAATCGTAATCTCCATGTCGCGCATGCGATTGTAGTAATGCTCAACCTTGAACAATCGGGAAAGGTGGCGGTTCGCGCGCTCCACCAGGTTACGGAACTGCCGCAGTTGTCCCTGCTCAGGATTCCGTCCAAGCCGACCAATGACCAGAGTCAAATAGGAACGCATGCCGCAGACCGAACACACCTGCTGCTGGATCTGCAGCTTGTGAGTCACGTCCGCGTTCTGCACCGCCAAACAGTCGGCCCGCCGCTCGCGTTCTGCTTCCCAGCAACGAGAGCGGGAGCGGTAAATCATGGGATACGCGTAAAGTGAGCCGCTGCGAAGCACGCCATGGGGAATGAGAACAGGTTTAAGGCCTAAGAGGGCTGACACGAAGGGATTCTCGCTAGCCCAAAGCGAAGTGCGGAACTTTTCCAGAAACTGAGGAGAACTGTTGAGCGACGCCGCCGGCTTGATTTCCCCGGTATCGAAATCCACCTCAAGGACAGCGGCACGGGGAAAACCGAGGTGGACGATTTCCTCCAACAGGATGGGGAAAATCTCCTCCGGACGCTCCGCCGCAATCAGGCGCAGAGCGGCGGATTCATTCGATGACCTTTGATCCACGAAACGCTCGCGTCTGCGTTTTAGCACCGGACTCGACATTGCCATTGCATCGACGAACCAGATTAACCGCGGCGCGGAGCGAGGCGGCGTGCCGCCGGTTTACGCGTAACCCGGCGCGTCGTCTCCACTTCAATCTCAGGAACCGGTTCGGCCCCCAACTGCGGTCGCGAAACCAGGCCGGTAAGTCCAACCGCGTCGGCATACTTCAAATAGGTGTCAATCGAAGCCACTACCACACGGGCCTCGACCGTGATCAGGTCAATGCCGACAAGGGAAATGCGCACCCATGCGTCAATCACAATGCCTTTGTCGAGGATCCGGTCGAGCACATCGATCAGGCTTGATCCACCGGACATTCGTTCGACGGCCATTGCACTTTCCTCCTGTTTTTATTGCATGCGCTACCGCTTACCACGACGCCGGACCGGCTTGGAAGCTGTCCGCCGCTTCCGCGTCTGCACCTTCTCCGCGATCGCCGGCACCACCGGAGACGGCATAGTCAAGTGCGGATCATACTTCCACCAGTTCAGCCCGATCTGTTCCGCCTTGTCCACGGAGCAGATCAACAGCCGGATCCGAATCGTGAGCAGTTCCACGTTGGCCAGCGAAACCCGCACGTCGCCCGCTATTACCAGCCCCTTATCAAGCACGCGGTCGAGAATATCTACAAGATTGGTTGTTCCTGAGACCGCCGGCACTCGCTCCATCAGTTGACTTTCCTTTGCTGGAAGAACGCAAAACGCCCCGTTCTGCGGGCCTGATGCTAAATCCACCAGCAACAGCGTGTCAACGTGCGAATCAGATTGTTGTCAGAAAGTCGAGTGTCAGACTTCGCCGGTGATTTCGATTCAGTGCTGCGAAATGTCGTTGTCCCCGGCTCGGCGCTATTTTTCCAGAAGACTCCCGAGCGGCCCCAAATCCAGGTTGAGATCGGCGGGAGTAAGCCCAAAATGCGTCGCCAGTTCGTGGATCTTCGCCTCGAGCTTCATGAGGGCTTCCCCCATGTCCTCTATCTGTTCTTCGCTGAGGGACCCACCCTCCATGCGGCGAATTGCCTGGCGTTCCATGAGCTGGCGCAGGAGCTCGATGAGGCTTAGCACCAATTTCGCGAGGCCTTGTTCGATGTTGTCGGGCGTGCAATCTACTCGCACTTCGCGCTGAGTGGAATCCAGCGGCGCTAATTCGGAAGTCAATTGTGCAGATTCTTGCATCTCAGACCTTCCGGGAGCAAGCCCTCAAACATCATCTCACGGCAACCCGCCACTGAAGTCAAGAAATTCAGTCACTGGCCAGGGCCCGCTGATTCGGACGTGCATCCCTGCAGGAACAAGCGCTTGTGCGAGGCTCACTTTGAATTTTTGGATTTTGTCTCTTTCCACCAGCGCGAAGCCACGCAACTCCGATCTCGTGGTACGCTGCCGCCATTCCGTCGCGGAAGCGCCGGCCGCTCTCCGCAGTTCCACAGCAAACTCCTCGGCTTGCTGAAAACGGCGCTGGCGTTGACGAAGGTACTCTGATCCGGAACGGGCGGCAATTGCGGTCTCCGAATCGGGATAGCCGACCCGGGCTTCCATCTGGGCAAAGTTCGAGAACTTCTCCAGCAACGCACTGTATTCGCCGGACCGCTCCTCGAGATGCCGCGCTAATTGCGGCTCGTCCTCAAAGATAGTCGGAAAGCGAAAAGGAAGGATCGCGGTTGCGCTGAACAATTGGCGCAACACACGATGAAACTCCAGCGCCGAAGTTCGCACAGGAGCTCGCAGCCAGCCAGATGAATCAGCGCTCGACGAGACGAACACCGCCAGGTTTGCGATCTCCAGGCGTAAAACAGGACTACCGGCGACGCCCGACTGCAATCCCTTCAGCGACGCAGCCGTTTCGGCGACACAATAGATAAGAAGTGGCATGTTCAGGGTTAGTCCGCGCTCAATCAGGAAAGCCGTCTGCGCGGAAATCAGGTTTTCGCCGATCTTTTTTGTGTCGCAAGCGTCTTTGCCGGAAGCGCCGGGGACATGTGTTGCAGGGCGGTTTCTACCGACGTCAGGATTACGTCAAGGCCCACATAGATCAAGTCCACTCCGACGAGCGAAATCACTAGATTCCCGCGCAGAATGACTCCCTGATTCAAAACATGATCAAGAATGTCGAGCAGCGAGAAGTCGTCGTGAAGATCGTCCTGGGCAAAGACGACGCTTCTTGACCCATCGTTCATCTATTCTGCCCCGTATCGGGTCGGGACATGAAAGAGTAAGGCGGCCAGGGACCGGTGCACTCGATCCGCCGGGCTTCCGCCCAGTTCTCGGCAAATTTTTTCAGAACAGATTCGAGCCTTGCGCGGTTTGCGCGTTTTACCAGGAGCGACGTCTGATAGGTGAGCCCCCGCTGCCCGCTGCTGACGTTTCCGATGGCAGCGGTTTCAGCGGCAATCCCCTTGAGGGCGTGTTCAAATTCCGCCAACTCGCCGTTTGTCCTATTTGGACGCCTTCGCGTCGGGAGCAGCGCTGCCTTGGCCTTCAAGTACTCTTTGCCGCTGCGAATTTTCCCGCCGGCGCGAACTACAGGTTCTATCTCAAACACTTTGACTCCCCATTCGTCGGCGCCCTTCACGCGTGCGAAGTCCCGCTTCAAAACGCTAGCCCGGCCACGCACGTGTTTCCGAAGAGAAGCCTCAGTTCGAAACACCGTTCCAAACCTCGCCGGCAGGACTTCAATCTCACGGGCCAGAGCAGATATTGCCCTCTGATGGGCAACGCTGGTCTCGGCGAGCCACTCAAGGTTCTCCATATTCTTGGCCAGGTTCTGTTCGAAGTCGGAAGCCGCGACCCGGCTGATCCAACAAGTGACTCCGTCAGATTCGAGCGGTTCGACTACGGCAAGCGGATCTACTCCGATCATCGTAGGAACATTCGCCGGCCGCGACTCGGTGATTCCGTAGAGATACAGGACTTTCCCGGTATCGAGCTTCAATTTACCTGCCATAACTGTTTCGTAATTTCGCGTAATCCCTCTTTACCAATAATCTCTCTACCGAAATCGGGGATTGCGTAAATCTCCTTCTCTGGATAACGCCGCTTCAGGCCCGCCAGCACCGAGGATTGCCAGCCTATGGCCGATCGGCAACGCAAACACTTCCCGGCATCTTCCGGGAATATCATCCGGTTAACCAGGATGGCTTTCGCGGGAAGATCGAGTATCTGCAATTCCTTCAACAGTCGCTCGGTCTCGCGATCCGGAAGAGGCTCCGCCAGCATGACGGCGAAGATTGCCACTTCTTTAGAGCTCTTGAAGGCCTTTGCGAGTTGGCGCGAATGCAACTCCAATTCCGCAATTTTTACTGCCGCCTCCCGCGCCAGCGCCAGTTTACGGTGCGCGGCAAGGCTTTTCAACAGCAGCCGCGACCAGATCAGGATTCGCTGCGGCATGCGTAGCAATTCCAAGGCATGGCCGGTGGGCGCCATATCAATAATGACCTGCCGTGGGGCTTCCCCTGGAATATCGTCAATCAAATCAAGAATGCGGAAAACCGCCAGTACCTCATCAATTCCAGGAGGAACAATCTCCAACAATGCCGAAAAGAGTTGCCGCTCGAATGAGAGGTCAACGTGGACTCCGGAATAATTGCCAACGGTTGCAGATTCAATTTCATTCTTGATTGCACTAACCCAGCTCTGGAAAAAAGCCACCGAATCCATTTCAGATGCGCGGAAATTGCGGTCGCCCAGGACCGGACGCGGCCGATCTCCAATCGGCGCCTCGAAAATATCATCCAACGACGGTGCCGGATCGATCGAGCAAATTTCAATTGCGCCGTCGGAACGGGCACGGGAGCGAAAGCCGAGTGCAGCGGAGACCGTCGTCTTACCAACGCCACCCTTGCCAAGAACGAACGTCAGTGGCGCGGTCAGAACCGGCCACGGCCCAGGCTTGAGTTTGAGTTCCGGCGGTCGGCTGCGGGAGGCAACGTGCGCCTTCCATTTTGACTTTTTCCCAGAGAAAACATTTTCGGCGAACTGCCGCAGGCCGTTGGCCCCCACAATCGGGAATCCGGGATCTTCCGCGATGCAGATTTTCGCTGAAGGATATTCGGCGCGCAATCGCGATCTCGCCACTCGCGCCGCAGCCGCTTTGCCTTTGCACGCAGTACATTTCCGTGGCCGCACGATTACCCGGTTCAGCACGATACCCGCCACTTCTAATCTGGAGTGCAGCTTCCGCAGTTCTAGCAAGCAACGCGCCGACTCGTTTAAAGCAAAACTTTCGGCCGTCGTCACCAGGAACAGTTGGGCGGCGGCAAACGCTTGTTGAAGCTCTTCAACCATAACCCGCCAATGGGCAATAAATCTCGCTTCTTTCTGTTCCGATCTGCCTCCGAAATGTTGAGCCAATACCCGGTCCCGCCCGGCTGCCAGGTCCAGGAAATCCAATAGCTTGGCGAACTCCCCGGGCAACCCGAACAAGCGTAACGTGTGACCAAACGGGGCTGTATCAACCACGACTCTGGAATATTTCCCTGATTGCATCGCCTCCTGAATCGCAATCATCGCCGCCATTTCTGACATTCCGGGCAACGCGGTATCGAGCAGGGGCGATATTTCTTCAGCGGAGAACAGCGAGCCGCGCTCTACAACGTCCAAAATGTCTTGCTTGTGCTCGGCGAGAAACTGGTGGAACTGCCTTGCCGAGTCGAGTTCCCATGCGATGAGGGTTCCTCGGCCACGAAGCGGCACACGCTTCGGCACCCTGCCCAGTTTTATTCCCAGAACGTCGGCAAGAGAATGCGCGGGGTCAGTTGAAATCAGCAAGACCCGTCCGGCGGGATTTCGCATTGCCTCTCTTACTGCGTACGCCGCCGAAACTGTGGTTTTGCCCACGCCACCCTTGCCGACAAAGAGGCTGAGTTCCGGCGCACGTTGCTTGGCCACGAAGAGGATTCTAAAGCCTTGTCGCTCGCCGGAGCGGAATCAACCTTGGGAGCGGGCCTTGGCGTTAAGCAACTGAGCGAGCCGGTTCAGAAGATATTGAGGGTCTTCCTCGCCTTTGCGGATCCAAACGTCGGCGATCCCCAAGCTCTCATCCAGCAACTCTCCGTAAGCCGAAAGGATCACAATCGGCACGGAACTGTTGAGCTTTCGGATCTCGCGGGCCACCTGCAGCCCGTTCATGTCGGCCATCCAGTAATCGAGCACGACTGCATGCACGAGCTCAGACTTAAAAGCCCTGATCCCTTGCGCACCCGACTTTGAGGCGAGCACTTTGTATCCCGCAGACTCCAGCAGCGTCTGTCGAAGCTGCAGCGCGGTTTGCTCGTCATCAATGCAGAGAATCGTAGCGGTCTTAGTTTCCATTTCAGCGGCGCGCACAAACCATCCCGAGGGGCAAATAATCTTGGCTAGATTGTGACAGTCAGGGCTGCGCATTCAATACAGGGAATCCTGTAGATCAGCAGTATTCTTGAGGTGGTTACGCTGGAATCGCGAATAAATCGACCGCGGAATTGGCGTCCTATTCCCGAACCCGCGCGGTCGATTCCCGAATTACGATCTCCGGCTGCACCGCGATTTCACGCCGCCACTCCGGATCACCTTCAATACGGGCCACCAGGGTCTCCACAGCAATCTCACCCATTCGCCGCAAGGGTTGGCGTACCGTCGTAAGACTAGGTTGATGGAAAGCGGCGCCGGGAATGTCGTCGAAGCCCACCACAGATATATCGCGGGGAACGTGCATTCCGGCCTCCTCAAAGGCGCGAATCGCTCCGATCGCAGAAATGTCGTTATAGGCAAAGAGGGCGGTGAAACGGCGCTTCTTCTCCATCAACTGCTTTCCGTACGGATAACCTACGCTCGGCGTCGAGTCCTGCGAATCAATCTGGATCACGAGTTCCGGATCGAGTTTCAGGCCCATTTCCCGCGCAACTTCCTCGACTGCGTGCCAACGATATTCGGAGTCGGCGCTGTCTGGATGTCCCCTAAATACGGCAATCTCCTTGTGTCCCAGTTCCCTCAAGTGAGAGAGCGCCAACTCCGCGGCGTGCCTGTGATCGAGGACAATATTAGTTACACCTTCATTCTCCGTGTGCCCGGGAATCGCAACCGCGGGAACAGGAAGGGAGTGGGCCAGGTTAAAATCCAGCGTGATAATGCCTTCCGCCCCGCGCTGTAGCAGCAATCGCGAATAGTCTTCAAAAAGCTGGCGATTGTGACGGTGGATCCCAGTGACGAAAAAATAGTCTCTCTGACGCGCGCTGTCTTCGATCCCGGCGATGATGGTGGAACTGTATCCATCGCCGATTTCGTGCGCAATCACACCAATAGTGAAGGTCCGTTGCTTGCGCAGAGAGCGCGCAAAAAAATTCGGGCGATAGTCGAGTTTTTGGGCCGCTGCAAAAATGCGCTCCCGCGTCACTTTCGGAATGTGCTTAGCCGAGGGCGCATCGTTCAGGACGGCGGAAACCGTGCCGGGAGAGAGCCCGAGATGCGCGGCCACCGCTTTGAGGGTGACAGCTCCGCCGTTCGCCTCTGCGGATTTCTTGTTCTGACTCATGTCTCGAGCGCGCGCTCAGACCACTAGGGCGTCTCATTATATGGCAAGATGCCCGCTAAACAAGCTCTGGGTATATTTGTTGCGAAATCACCAAAGGCCCAGTTTGAGGCGAAACTCTGTCGCTGCCACGCCGAAGCTGACGCTTTTCGTCCCGCAGCGCATCAAATTACTCTAATAATTGATAAATACTCGGGAGAACAGCGCGTCTCCAGGACGAGGATTGATTATGGCTAAAGCTACTTTCGCGGCAGGATGTTTTTGGGGTGTTGAGGCTACTTTCCGCCAGATTCCAGGCGTGACCGGAACTCGCGTCGGCTACACCGGGGGTGAGATGGAGAATCCCACCTACAAAGACGTCTGCACCGATGGCACCGGGCATGCCGAAGCGGTGGAAGTGGATTACGACCCGGCCAAAGTTTCGTATGAACAGCTGCTTGACATCTTTTGGGAAAACCACGATCCAACCCAGTTGAACCGGCAAGGCCCCGACTTCGGCACCCAGTATCGCTCTGCAATTTTCTACTACTCACCAGAGCAGGAACATTTAGCCAAGTCTTCGAAGCAGCGGCTGGAACAATCGGGGCAGTACAGCCGGCCGATTGTGACTGAGATAATTCCCGCAGCGACTTTCTACGAGGCTGAGGACTACCATCAGCAGTATCTGGAAAAGCGCGGCCTGGCGACCTGCCACATAAAGTAATTCACGCCATCAGCGGACTTCATTTGCCAGGCATAGGGCGGACTACGAACCGGTGAGTTTCACCCGCAATTCTTCCGGCAAGCGCTCGCGAATTTCTGCGGGCAAGCGGTCGTGGACATGGCGAGCGCCAATTCTTGCAACATCAACCATGGTTGACGGCGCAGGAGTCGCGACCGCCACGACCAGCCAGATCAGTGCGGAAAGCGCGAAGCCGGCCAGCGCGCAAAGCTCCAGGATAAGGGTGTGGCGCGGCTCAAAGTGATGGATGACGCCAAAGGCAAGCAGGAAGACTCCCGCCGAAACCGAAGCCAGGACGATCAGGCCGACATCAATGGCGCGATGTAAACGTTGGCGCGAGTGGCAGCGTTCACAGGCCGCAAAGTGGTCTTCATAGTCACCACGCATCTCGGGCGCGAGGCTGGAGATGTCATACCGCCAGCCCGCCAGGATCTTACCTACCACGGGATCAACGCACTGGCTCATAGAACTACAGGTGAATACTTTCCGTAGGCGCACTCTGCGCTGCCAGCATCACGCGGTTACGCAGCAATGTCATTTGCGGCCCCAGTGCCCCCTCCGCTGCGCGTAAGGCAATCTCCGGGTGATTGTTCTCCTCCGACAGGTGCGCCAATACAATGTATGATGCGCCTCCATCATAATCTTCCGCAAAGAATTGGGCGAGTGACTCATTGGAAAGGTGTCCCACGCGGCTCATGACTCGCTGCTTCACCGACCACGGATAAGGCCCAACTCGCAGCATCTCGAGATCGTGGTTCGATTCAATTACCAGCACGTCGCAACGCCGCAAGTGATCGCGCACGCTGGCCGGCATGTAGCCGAGGTCGGTAGCAATCCCGACCTTCGTACCTTCCGCTCGGAAGGTAAAGCCCACAGGATCGGCGGCATCATGCGGAATCGTAAAAGGAGTCACGGTGATATCGGCAATCTCAAACGAGCGTCCAGAAGAAAAGATTTCGAGTTTTGCAATCTGAGGACGCTCGCCCGACTCATCACGCAGCGAACGAGCCCATGCCTGGTGAGTGGCGCCGGTCATGAAAACCGGCACGCTCAGTTTCTTCGCAAGAGTCGCCAGCCCGCAAATGTGGTCGGAATGCTCATGGGTAATCAGAATGGCGGAAATTTCCCGTGGGTCGCGTCCCAACAATTTCACTCGCTTAAAGGTCTCGCGGCAAGAGATGCCAGCATCCACCAGGAGGCGGGCGCGTGCGCTTTCGACAATGGCAGTATTTCCCCGGCTGCCGCTAGCCAGCACCGAGACTGAAACTCCCATGCTCGGAGCATACATTCAGCCACGGTGGAAGCGGGAGTAACTTTCTGGTTAAGCTGGCCCCTTCGAGCAACCGCGCCGGGACTCACCGCGCCCGGAACAATTCATCCACGCCCTTGCGTGCCAGAGCGCCACAGTAAGAGCCCGCGGTCCCGGTGACAAATCCTAATCCGGACTCCCAGATTTGCGCCCGGTAGGGCTTTTGCGTCAGTAAAAAATAAGCGGCCAGCCGCGCCATCGGCACAAACACTCCCACCACCAGAATCCATCTCCAAGGCCGCTGCGGGCGGATGAACGCCAACACCATCGTCGAGACTAGAACGAACAACGCCGTAGCCAGCAAATCTCCGGCAGTAACCTCAAGTATCCCAGAGCAGAGTCCGAGCAGCACGCCCAGAAGATAAATCGGTAAATCGGATTTCAGCGTCATTAATACTCGTAGGAATCAGTACTTATAAAATCCCCGGCCGGATTTCTTGCCCAGCCATCCCGCATCCACCATTTTGATTAAAAGCGGGCAGGGGCGGTACTTGGGATCTCCCAGGCCCTTCTGCAGCACTCGCATGATGTCGAGACAAACGTCGAGGCCGATGAAGTCGGCAAGGGTCAGCGGCCCCATAGGATGATTCATGCCAAGCTTGAACACTTCGTCCACGGCTTCAGGAGTAGCGACGCCTTCTGCAACCGCATACATGGCTTCATTCAGCAGCGGCATTAATACGCGGTTGGAAACAAATCCCGGAGCGTCATTTACTTCGACCGGCGTCTTATCGAGCTTAAGCGCGAGGTCTCTCACAATTTGGAAAGTCTCGTCCGAAGTCGCCAGGCCGCGCACCACTTCCACTAGCTTCATTAGCGGCACGGGATTAAAAAAATGCATTCCGATAACATTCGCAGGCCGGGAAGTGTAGGCTGCGAGTTTCGTGATTGATATAGACGACGTGTTCGAGGCGAGTACCACTTCCGGGCGACAGATCCGGTCAAGTTCGCGAAACAGTTCCGCTTTGATTTCAAGTTTCTCAGGTGCCGCCTCCACGATGAAATCGCAAGCTGCCAGGCGGGCGCGGTCCGTGACTGTTGTGACGCGTTCGAGTGTGGCTGATTTCTCACCCTCAGTGATCTTGCCTTTGGCGAGTTCCTTGTCGAGATTCTTGCCAATTGTTGCCAGCGCCCGCTCCAGGAATTTCTGTTCGATGTCGCACAGAAAGACCTCAAACTCGCTGCGGGCGAAGATATGGGCAATGCCATTGCCCATAGTGCCCGCGCCGATAACTCCCACTCGCTGAATTGTCATGAAAGCTTCCCGGCGAGAAAGTCTAACACTGGCCACGGATTTACACGGATTTACACGGATCAAAATGCAAAAGAACGCCTTCGCATGAAGCGCCCCTAGAGTTTAGCCTTTCCAAATCCGTGTAGATCCGTGCAAATCCGTGGCTGTCTTTTGTCTTATGCCTTCTGGTCCGGAGAAACTTCTTTCATGATCTCGTGTTTGAAATCTCAGAGCGCAACCGGGAGCCGACGGAGGCTAGGCCAAGCTGAATGTGGCATCCCGCAGGAGGACACTATGACAAGCAAGGTAAGAATAGCCGCACTGACGTTGGCCGTCTTGACCGGCACTGTGGGCTACGCGGCAGCGCAAGACTATCGTTTCGACTATGGCTATGACAATCGCGGGTACGGCGATCGGGACGATTATCGCCATGACCGCTTCAGCCGCGGCATTCACACCGCTCGCGAATTCGGATTCCGCGACGGCGCAGAAATGGCCCGCAAGGACATGTGGCAGGGCAAGCCGTTTAATCCTCGCCCGCGCGGGCATAATCATGCCGATCGTGGCTACAGCAACTACTTGGGCAATCGATACGAATATCGCGAACACTACACTGCTGCATATCGGGCAGGTTATGAGAGCGTTTACCGCGGATACGGGAACGGATACTACAGGTAAACGCTTTGGGGGCAAGCCGCCCGCGCAAGCGGGCGGCTTTTGTATTTGCGGATCTCTATTCCGGGGAGAGCGTCTCTTCGATTGCGACTTTCTCCCGCTGCTCAACTTTAATTACGCGGTGCAGGCTGCGGTAGCCGGCCATCGTAATGTCAATTACATAGGTTCCAGGATTTAAATAGAAATCAAATGGCGCAGTCTTGTCGAGCACGCGATTGTTGACCATGATCTGCGCGCCTTTGGGCTGCGTCTTCACGCTCACAATTCCCATGGCGCTGGTATCGCCGCCGCCAAAAACTTTCTTGAACTTTCCGCCGGCACTGCGAATTTCGTCAGTGCTTCCCAAGGGCTTCAGCACCACATTCACGCTTGAGTTCTGGCCGGCTTCTGTGCTGATCGAACTACTCTCTTCCAGATAGCCGTACCTGCGCAGAACCACGACATGAGTGCCGGCCTTCTCAAATGTGAATTGCGAAGGAGTCAGTTTGCCTGTGTCTCGGCCGTCAATCACAATCACCGCGCCCGTGGGTGTGCTCACGACCGACAAAATCGCGGCGAGTTGACTGAGAGACAGCGCAACCGAGGAGTTCGCCCCGGCAGACAGCGTAACCGTGCGGCTCTCCGCGTTGTACCCGGTCTTGTTGGCTGAGATCACGTGCTGTCCAGGAGCGATACCGGTAAGTGTGCATGGAGTCTGGCACATCAGACTGCCATCGAAGGCGACCTGCGCACCCGCCGGATCCGATGAGACCGAGAGTTGCGCCAGAACTACCGTGGCCGCAGCGCGCGACTTTGATTTCCGTCCTTTGACAGTGGACGCCTGAGGTGCGGCCTGTTCCGCTTCGGACGGTGCGACTTCAGGCTGGCTGTTTTGCGATGGAGAGGCTTCGGGTTGTGGGGGCGCGGGCGGAAGAGCTTGTGCCGGTTTGGGCGGTATCTGCCGCTCGGCGACTGGTGCACCACCCGGCACTCGGTCTTGCAGATAGTTGTACAGCGTGATTCCACCCACAATGACTGCAATCAGAACCACAGCGCCGCCCAGCGCGTACATGTAGAGTTTTGGCGGCGTCTTACGAATTTCAGCAACCGCTTTCTGTGCCGACTCTCTGACTTGAATCTTGGGTTTCTCCGAGACGGATTTTCGCAGCACCGGCATCGCCTGGAGTTCGGACACCTCTGGCTCTTCGCGCGGTGGGAGCGGGGCGATCACGACCTCCTTCAGCGGAGGCAGCTCGCTGATCTCAGAAAAACTGGCTGACGGCGCCAACTCCGCAGCCGCTTCCGCGGCCATCATCGGGTCAACCTTGTAGCTGGGCACGGCCGGTGGCTCTACTGCCACAGAGGCGGTCGCCTTCGGCGCCGCATACGGCTTAGCGACAGGGCCCGATATTCCGCCGACAGCGGCCTGCGCCTTAGCCTTTGGCGGTGCAATGCTTCCGTGGGCGGGAGCCGCGGTGCACTGCTCGAGATCTTTCACCAACTCCTGCCCCGATTGATAGCGCTCAGCCGGCAATTTCGCGATTGCCTTCATGATCACAGCGCTCAGAGCTGAATTCACGTTCGGCTTCAGGCGGACTGGTAGCGGTGGCGTTTTTTCAAGAATGGCCTCGCGCACTTCATCGGCCGTCGCTCCGGGAAATGCCTTTTGGTCCGTTGCCAGTTCGTAGAGAATGGCTCCCAGGCTGAACAGTGCAGAACGGTGATCGCAATTTTCGCCACGCAACTTCTCGGGTGCGGTGTAGCGCAAGGTCTCTGGAACGCTCGCCGCGTTCGCCGCCCCCGCGCTCATCGAGGAAATTCCAAATCCCAGTATTTTGACCAGTCCATCCCACTGGACCATGACCTTTGCCGGCTCCAGCGATTGGTGAAGTACTTTGTGGCCCTGCGCATGGTCAAGCGCCTGGCAAACCTGCCGAACAATATCCTGTAGGTCCCAAATGGAAAACCCGTCTTTTCGTGCCAGAGTCGTCGCGACGGAGTTGCCCTGAACATACTCGGACGCGGCAAGAAGCAGGCCGTCCTCGTCTCCAACTCCGTACAGCGTCGCAATACTGTGGCTGTTCAGCGGCTTCGCCTGATCTGCCTCTTCGAAGACGCGCTTGAGCAGGTCCGCGCTGTCCTTCACTTGGTCAAGCCGCAGGACTTTGAGCGCAGCGGTCTGCTGCGTCTCCGTATCCAGTGCCTTATGGACGGTCGCGAACGGTGACTGCGAGAGTTGGCTTACGATTTCGAAACGTCCGATTTTGTTGGACATCTTTCTTCCCGCGGCGCAGCTGTCAGAAACTCAGCCTACGGATCACGTCATGAGAATGATAAGTTTTCTTCGAGATACAGCGTGAATTACCGAAGTACCCACCCTCTTTGTAGAGACGTTGCTGGCAACGTCTCTGCCGGCGCAAGGAATCCGCTCCCACGGAAATATAGGGGTCGCAGGCACCGTCTGGAGTGGAGGAACTGTGAACGAAATTCCGGGGCAATGCGTATGAGTCATTAGCAGGGCTGCGGTGAGTGACAAATGTCAGGTACTCCCGCTGACGATCTGCACTGGCAGGTTAAACGGAGGTGAAAGATTCTAGGCACGGTTGTTGCTTCGGCTTTTATCGGCTATGCTGAGTGTCTGCTTTCTGGGCTCTCATTCAACGCTTTAGCATAAGTTTTCCCGGAGTTCGAAAATGACTCTGACTCGATTTGTTCGTAAAAACGCTTTTCGCAACAAACGGCGCAGCATCCTGACCATCCTGAGTATCGGTTTTTCCCTGCTCTTGCTCACCCTCATGATGGCCATCTGGCGTAACTTTTACATGGAGAAGGGCAGCGAAGAATCAGCTCAGCGACTGGTCACCCGTCATAAAGTGTCACTGGTCTTCACGATGCCCAGCTATTACCGCGAAAAGATCCGGGCAATTCCAGGAGTTGCGGTTGTTGTTCCGGGAAACTGGTTTGGCGGGGTGTACAAGGATGATAAATCGGGAAATTTTTTCGCCCAGTTTGGCACCGATCCTGAGGAGTTCTTCAAAGTTTACAAAGAGTGGAAAATTCCTGATGAGCAAATCACCGCGTGGCAGCGTGACCGCGCGGGGGCAGTGGTGGACAGCGAGCTGGCAAAGAAACTTGGCTGGAAGCTTGGACAACATATCATCATCACCGGCACAATTTTCCCTACCAATCTTGAACTGAATATTCGCGGTCTGTTCACCGCGCCGCAACCAACACAAGCCTTGTACTTTAATCAGAAATATGTAGAAGAAGCCGTACCCTTTATGAAGGGACAACAGGGGTTCTACACCATTCTCGCCGCCTCGGCTGCAGATGTGCCCAAGGTCAATAAAGCGGTGGATGACGTGTTCCGCAACTCGCCACAGCCGACCAAGACCGAGACCGAGAAAGCCTTCCAGCTTGGTTTCCTGGCCATGCTGGGGAACGTGAAAGCTTTCATACTCAGCATTTGCGGAGCGGTTGTGTTCGCTATTCTTCTGGTCTCCGCCAACACCATGGCGATGTCTATTCGTGAACGCACTCGGGAAGTGGCGGTGCTCAAAACCTTGGGGTTTACCCGCGGCACCGTATTGGGTTTGTTCGTCGGGGAAGCGGTAGTGTTGGCCCTGATTGGTGGAATCGGAGGGTCCCTGGTCGCCTACCTTGTAGGGATGGGCGCGGCCAAAGCTGGCGGCTTTGCCGGAGCCTTGCACGTAAAGGTAGCCACCATGACCGTCGCCTGGGCGGCTGCAGCTTTTATGGGTTTTTTCAGCGCGCTGGTTCCCTCCTATACCGCATCGCGGTTGGGTATCGTGGAGGGCCTGCGCCACATCGGCTGAGCGGAAACTTATGGCGATCCCCATTAGCTACAACATTCGGAACCTGAAACTGCGCAAAGGCCTGACCGTTATGACGGCACTCGGCATTGCTCTGACCGTGACCACAGCACTATTCATCATGGCGCTGCTTGCAGGCCTGCAGAAGGCCTTCAAGACCACCGGCAATCCCTTGAACGTGATGGTGGTGCGTAAAGGATCAACCAGCGAGTTGACAGGGCCATTTCCCGCCGATAATTTCGGGACCCTGAAGACGCTACCGGGAATCGCCAAGAACAGTGAAGGTGACCCATTGGTCTCTGGAGAAACAGTAGTGGTGATTGTGCTGCCACGTGCCGACGGGTCCGGCGAGGTTAACGTGTCGGTGCGCGGCATGATGCAAAACGGCTTGGCGCTCCGCGGCGGAGTGAAGTTGGCGCAGGGACGGTGGTTTACTCCGGGACAGCGCGAAGTGGTGGTCAGCGAGAGCATTCATAAGCGCTTCTCCCATGCCAACGTGGGCGACACCATGGAGTTTGGAAAAGGATCCTGGCAAGTGGTTGGCATCTTCGACGCGGGTGGCACGGCCTACGAGTCGGAAGTCTGGGGCGACGTCAATCAGATGAACTCAGATTTTGACCGCCAGGGCGTTTATAGCTCCGCCTACCTCCGGGCCACCGATCCGGTTGCGGCGCAAGCGCTCAAAAACCGCGTGGGCGACGATCAGCGGCTGAAGCTGGACGGTTCGCTCGAGACTGAATATTACGCCAAACAGACCAGCTCAGGCGCGATAATCCGCTTCATCGGATGGCTGGTGGCGGGAATCATGGCGATCGGCTCGAGCTTCGCAGCCATGAACACAATGTACGCGGCGGTTGCTTACCGTTCGCGCGAGATTGCCACTTTGCGAGTGATCGGATTTTCGCGTCCGAGTATTTTGACTTCGTTCGTTTTCGAGGCAGTCCTGCTTTCATTGATCGGCGCGGCGCTTGGGATCTTGGTGATGTGGCCGTTCAACGGCATCACCACTGGGACCTCGAACCAGGTGACGTTCAGCGAAGTTGTGTTTCACCTGCAAGTGTGGTCGCCTATGGTGATCGGGAGTGCGGTTCTGTTTGCCATCATCATGGGATTGGTCGGCGGAATTTTTCCGGCGTGGCATGCTTCTCGCCGAGAGATTTTAGCCGCCTTGCGGGACTAATGCAGGGAACGGCTTCGACTGTTCTCTCGTATCAGGCTCCGTTCTAGACAGTCAGTTATTTGAGATATGGCGATCGACACTAAACACGAAGAACTCCAAGGTCTCCGCATAGACCGTTCCAAAAGCAGTGAGAGCGGTGAGCCACCACTGTGGGCCCGCCGCTACATCCTCATCGGAATGTCCGCGGTCGTGCTGTTGAGTCTCGCCGCGCTGGCTTATCGCCTTTTCGCAGGTGACGTTCCTGAGGTGGAAGTGGCCCGCGCCACCGCCGAGAGCAGTAACGATAGCAGCGCTGCGACCGTCCTCTCCGCCACGGGCTACATCGTGGCCCACCACAAGATCGAAGCCAACTCCAAGGTCACTGGCCGCGTGGCTTGGATTGGTGTCGAGAAGGGTGACAAGGTCAAGGAAGGGCAGGTGCTCGTCCGACTCGAAGACCAAGAATTCAGGGCGCAGTATGATCAAGCGCGTGGTGCGGCGTTAAGCGCCCGCGCTCAGTTGGAACAACTGCAGCATGGCTCACGCCCCGAGGAGATCCAGCAGACGGAACACAACCTGAGCGAGGCCCGTGCCACAGCCGCCAACGATAAAACCACGCTCGATCGGACGAAAAGCCTGGTCGCTCAAGGCGTGCTCTCGCAGCAGGCTCTGGATGATGCTACCGCAAAGTTTGAAGCCAGCCTGCAGCGGGCGCACTCCCTGGAGCAGAGCTATCAACTCTCTAAACTCGGTCCGCGTGCCGAGGAAATCGCCCGCGCCAAAGGCGCTCTGACTCAGGCCGAAGGCCAGGCTTCCTATGCCAAGTCACAATTGGATGCCACAGTAATTCGAGCGCCTATCAGCGGCACGATCCTGGATCGTAGCGTCGAGAAGGGTGAGCTACTCACCGGGCAATTTGCCAGTGCTGCCCGTCCGGTGTTCTCACTAGCCAATCTCAACGATCTTCAAGTGGAATTGGACATCGCCCAGGATGACTTTGCCCGGCTTGGTCCGAAGCAGAAGGGCGACGTCACAGTTGACGCGTTCCCCGATCGCAAGTACCAGGGCGAGATTGGGGAGATTTCGCCGGAAGCGAACCGGCAGAAGGCCACCGTTCAAGTAAAAGTTCAGATCGTGAACCCGGACGAATATCTCCGCCCGGAGATGAACGCTACCGTCAAGTTTCTTGCCGATAAACCAAACGCAACCTCGGCAACTTCCGGACCTGTTGGTGTATTCGTGCCATCACCTGCGGTCCGCGATCATGAGGGAAAGAAAGTAGTTTTTATCGCTTATAAGGGCAAGGCACTGCAACGTGAGGTGCGGGTCAAGGCCCAACGTAGCGGCGGAGTTTTGGTTCAAGGCCTGAATGGTGGCGAAGACGTGATTACAACCGGGCCGCAGACATTGAAAGACGGGGACAAAATTAAGATCAAGGGACAATCATGAGCACTGCTACTGTAAATAATATCGCTACGACGACGAAGGTGGTACAAGCACGGAACGTCAGCAAGATATTCAAGCGCGATGCCTTTGAAGTAAAGGCGCTCGACGATGTTTCCATCGAAATTGCCGGCGGCGAGTTCATGGCTCTAATGGGACCCTCGGGCTCTGGCAAGACCACTCTGCTGAACATGATCGCTGCCATTGATCGCCCGACCGCGGGCCAACTACTGGTCCTGGGACAGAATATTTTTACCTTCAGCGACGCGCAGTCGGCGAAGTGGCGGAATGAGCACATCGGCTACGTGTTTCAGACGTTCAATCTGATTCCCGTGCTGACCGCGTTTGAAAACGTCGAGCTACCCTTGTTGCTGACCAAACTTAACGCTCAGCAGCGGCGAGACCATGTTATGACGGCTCTGAAGCTGGTAGGACTCGAAGAGCGCGTGCATCACTTGCCCAAACAGCTCTCCGGCGGACAGGAACAGCGGGTTGCGATTGCCCGCGCCATCGTCAGTGATCCCACTCTGTTGCTCGCGGACGAGCCCACGGGCGATCTGGACAGCCACTCCGCAACCGATGTACTCGAAATCTTAAAGCGTCTTAATGAAGATTTTCATAAGACGGTGGTAATGGTCACCCACGATCCGCACGCGGCTTCGTATGCGCACCTCACCCGTCACTTGGAAAAAGGCATGTTGCTGCCCGCGTAAATCCTCAACAAGACCTGTCCATTAAACCGCCAGTCCCAGAACTTGGGACTGGCCGTTTACGTTTGTCTTACTTCTCCTTGCTAAAGGTAACCTGCGCGTTCTAAAGCACTTCATTACTCAAGCAGATGTAGAAAGTGCCACACAGGTGCTCCAACCGACGAACCCGCGAAAACAAAATCATGTGCGGCATCTATCCAGATCCCGATCTGATACAGCAGTTCGTTCTGGAAGCCAAGGACCTACTGCAGTCCATCGAACAGGACTTGATTGCTCTCGAACTATCTCCCGGGGATGACGAAATCCTCAACCGGATGTTCCGCGCGTTGCACACCTTTAAGGGAACGTCGGCGTTCTTGGGCATTGAGCCGGTTGCTCGCCTGAGTCATCGCGCGGAAGACGTTCTGAGTGGCCTAAGGGGACGCGAGCTCCAATTCACTCGGCGAACCGCAAATGTTCTGTTGGCCGCCCGCGATCAACTCGGCCAAATGGTTGACGACCTCGACCGCGGTGCGACGCCTACCAACGCGACCGATAACCTGCTTGCGGAATTGGAGCGATGTAGCCAGGCGAAGATCAGCAACCTGCCAGCGTCAGACAATCTCAAGAGAGCCGCGGTAAGTAAAGTGGTACAGCCGGAAATGCAGGGGAGCTTGACGGATTTCGCCGCCGCCGCGAATCCAACTGCGGCCGACATCGAACTCTCTTTTGCACCGCACACCATGCGCGTGGACGGGCGCAAGCTGGATGACTTGATCGGCTTAGTCGGCGAACTCGTCATCGAGCGCAACCGGTTGCTGCAACTGGTGAGCGATCTCGGTTCTGAGTCGCCCGATGAGGATTCTCCGTTGGCCCGCACCGCAGCGCGGATCAGCTCCATTACGCAAGAGCTGCAGGCCGCCAGTCTGCGCACCAGAATGGTCCCGATTCATGGTGTTTTCTCCAAGATTCCGCGGTTGGTGCGCGAGCTTTCCGCGTCGCTTCACAAAGAAGTGGATCTCGCCATTTGCGGCCAGGAGACGGAGATTGACCGTACGCTGGCTGAACTACTAAGTGGGCCACTTGTCCACTTGGTGCGTAATGCGCTCGACCACGGGATTGAAATCCCTGACGAACGGGAGCGCGTCGGCAAACCGCATCAAGGAAGAGTTTGCCTAGAGGCAAAACAAGAGGGAGATCGCATCACCATCTGTGTTTCGGACGATGGCGCCGGAATGGAACCCTTGAGAATCCTGAGCAAAGCCATTGAGCAAAACATCGTTAATGCGGACGAGGCCGCTCATCTGGCCCAGCGGGAGATCATGGATCTCGTCTTCATACCGGGATTCAGCACAGCTGGTACTGCCGGCCAGGTTTCCGGCCTTACGAACGAAGTCCTCATCTTCGACCACGAGAATTGTTTCGCGAAAGGCAAGAATTTCTTCGCGCCCGGAAGTAGCTGCGGCACAGCGACTGCTTTCGACGGAACCGATTCCATGAAGCCTCCCCACTGATTTCAACGATTGATTTCTATGCATGGGAGGCTCCACTGAGGCAGGTCGCCCCGTTTTCGACAAAGACCAGTATTTCAGCGAGTTAACTCAGTAGAGCGCAGCGGTGGCGTATGCGCTTTTCGGAGACGTGACCATTCGCGAACCGAATGGCAAAATTCCGGGAATTCTCGCCCACCGTGGGAAGAAGCACACGACGGTAGAGGTAGTTGACTGGGACACTCCGGCCAGTTACCGGTTTCGTGTAAGGAGCGTCTGTTCGGGATCAAGCGCGAGCTTGCGGGTCCCTGCCGGTGCGGTGATGCGGAATTGTGTTTCGTGACCCTCGGCGAACACCCTTCCGAGGAAGGCATTCTTTCCGCCAGAAGCATAAAGCGGGAGCGACGTGACCAAGCTATCAGGCGCGTGCTCTTGAACAATCGTGCCCGTGACCAGCGTTGAGTGGCCTTTGTCCACAAATTTCAGGTCGCGCAAATCGAGGGATGGCACGGCGCTGCCGTTCACCCACCCTTGGTAGAACCAGTCGAGAGACTTGTGACCCTCGTACGCCAAGGAACTCGGCAGCTCGGATTCGAACACGGCCATCAGTTGGGCGGTGGTGATCGCCTTATTCTCGTAGTTCGTGCGGACCTTCCGCAGTGCGCGCAAGAATGGCTCATCGCCCGGCCGCTTCGCATTGCCCGACGGAGCAGCGCCTTTCCGCTCTCCATCGCGCATCATGGTCCGCAACATGTGGAACAGCCATGTACCGCGGCCATAGCAAATGGCATCGTAGGCGCCGGGAAACTGCGACGACGACAATCGCACACCCATGGTCACCGGGCCGGCATCCATCAATGCCGAGCCTTTGCCATTCTTCGCCAGCAGGTCATCCCGGTAGCTCAGCATCAGCCGCCGAAACTTGGCCGGATCACGCGATTCCAAAAGCATCATCGCGCTGTAGTTTGCCAGTCCTTCCATCATCCACTGGTCACGGTAACCGTTCCATGTCACCAAGTCGCCCCACCACTGGTGGGCGGTTTCGTGGGCGATGACTTGCTCCGAGCTCAGGCGTTTGACTGGATCGCTTTGCAGTTGGTCCCGCTGTCCCGGACTTAGGAACGAGTAGCTGGAAAGAAAAATCAGTCCCGGCCAGCCTTGGCTCATTGTCCCCGGAATCTGCGTGATCGCCAGCTCACTATAGGGGAAGGCTCCAAAGTGATTTTGGTAGAACTCCAGCGCCTTGGCGGAGGCGGAACCCACCAGCTGTGTGTTCTGTGAAGGTGAAGGTGAAGGCACTGGCGGGCCTGGCGGCGCCAAGGAGAGAGGAGGATGTACCCCCCGTTGGCCTTTGAAAAGACCGGGTATCTGCGGCTCGACAAAGTTGTCTGCAGTGGCAAAGCCGCGTTCCACATTAGAAGTGGCGTAGGTAGTGATCGGCACGTTTCCTGCGCGAGTGACATTCTGGGAATACTTGCCCAGGTTGAAACCTGCTAGTGGGACGGGACGCTCTGAAACCCACCTGGAGGATTGCACGGGCCCATCGGTTTTGGCCTCGGTGCGACGCCCTGTTGCCACCAGGGTCCAACCTGCGGGATAACGGAACTCCACATCAAACGCGGCCATGGCCAACCCGCGGTTCGGATACCAAGTGCCATGCTCCCCCACATAAAGCAGCCCGTTGGCCGCTTCCGACAAAACCGATCCGGAATATTCAAAACTGAGTTCGGCCTTCTGACCAGCTCGAAGCGGCGCCGGAAGAATCACGGCAATCACATCATTACCGCGTCTGGCGATTTGTGAGCCTTCGATAGCCTGGTTGTGGATGAACTCGACTGGTTTTCCGTCGCTGCGCACCTCCTTGACTTGCAAGAGTCTTGAAAGCTCGAAAACCAGGGCGCGGGTGCCATCCTGGTGCACCGTGAGATTGACAATCGCTTTTGCCGACAGTTCCGTCGCCGGCTTCACTTCGGCCTGGATTTTGAAAGTGGTGATCTCGAAATCCCTTTGGCTGGCGGGTCGAGGCTGCAGCTTGCCCGGCATCGGCACTGCGAATGACGTCCACACATCGTAGTAGTCTTCGCCCTCAACTCTGTTGTGCCGTCCAGCAGCGATTTGCTCCGGGGAAAGCGTGTCATAGCGCACATCAAAGGTGCCTAGCCGGTTGCCTTGCAAGTACGCATGCAGCATATGGTCGCCGCCAAGTGATGCCGGTATCTCCGCTTGGGCGGGCGGGGAGTCGCACAGTGTCAGCAGTACCCGCAGCGCGTCTTCCTGCGCAAGATTACTGGCTGTCATGCCCCAGTCCGTGGCAAACACTTCCGAATCCTCGGCCGCTCGCAGCGAAGATTGCAGCTCGCCGTAAACGTCGTCATTGAAGCGGAAGTACGCAGTGGAAAATGTCTCTTCCAAAATCGCGGCGCCAGTGAACAGAGCCAGCGACGCCCGTTCCATCGTACTTGGCGGAGTCACTAAAACTTCTCCATAGCCTCGGAAGAAAGCCCCAGTGATCCGGCCGCCGGCATCTTCAGTGAAGGCGATAGTGCCGTCGTCCAGCGAAATGTGGAGTTGCGCACGGTCCAGAGAGGCCTCGCGGATCTTGTAAACCCGCGTTTTATCGAGGCCAACTGTGCGCAGTTTCAGGTAAAGCGACTCGGCGGGTCCGGGAGTACCGGCGGCAGGGGCCTGTTGTCCGCCGGCGAGGCTGACCATGAACCCGAGTACCAGCGCCAATCGCGCCTTCTTACCCGTTTTGACCATTACCTTGGGCACCTTCGACCCCGCCCTCTGAGTCTCTAGAATGCGCCTAAGTGCGCACATTTGTCATCCCGTATTGCTGGCTCGCCGTCGCCCTTAGCGGCATCGGCGCTCGCGCAGCCTCGGCTGAGGTCATCCACTTGAAAAATGGGGACGTCATATATGCTGACCGCGCGCAGGAAACTGAAACTCAGGTTCAGTACGAGGTTGGAGACAATACTTACGCGATTCCCAAGTCGCGAGTCCAGCGCATCGAGCAGGGGACTGCCCTGCCTCGTCCCAGCCCATTGACCCCTCTCCCAACCTACTTACCCTCAAGTCCGACTGGCGACCACGGAGAATGGCTTGCTCAAATTATCCATGGTGGCCGCGTAAATCGCGAGGCGCTGGCGGCAATCGAGTCGCGCGGCAATCCGTCAGAAACGGCAGTCGCTTTTTATGTTGCGGCGAGGCAGGAATTTCAGGACGGCAAGTACACCGACGCCCGCCATGACTTTGAGGCCGCCCTCCGGGAAGATCCGCGAAACCCCGCGGTCCTCAATTACTACGCCGCCCTGCTGGTGAGGACTGGAGACCCAGGGGAGGCGATCTCTTATGCGGAGCGCGCCGTCCAACTCGCGCCGGATTCAGCAGACGCATTCGCCGTGCTTGGCTATGCCCAGTTCGCAAGCGATCACCACAAACAGGCAATCCTAAGCCTGAAGCGTTCACTAGCTCTTCGGCCCGATTCTTCTATCCAACAGCTTCTCGCCCAGGCCGAGCGGGAAGCCGCAGCGGAGAGCAACTACTCGGAGCGCGATACCGGGCGCTTTATCCTGCGTTATGAAGGCAAACAGAGCTCGGAAGGATTTCGCCGCCAGATACTTTCCGCACTGGAAGCAGACTACAGAAATTTGGCCCACGACTTCGGAATCGAGCCGCGGTCGAGCATACAGGTCGTGCTTTACACCAATCAGGATTTTTTCGATGTGACTCGCGCGCCCTCATGGACGGGCGCCATCAACGACGGCAAACTGCGAATCCCTTTGCAGGGGATCGATTCCGTCACCCCTGATTTGGCGCGCATACTGAAACACGAACTGGCGCACTCGTTTGTAAATCAGCTCTCAGGGGGACGCTGTCCTCATTGGCTGAACGAGGGGATTGCCCAGATGCTCGAGCCCGCGTCGCTGGCACGGAGCGGACACAAACTCGCAGAACTCTTCAAGTTGGAACGGGAGATACCCTTGAATTCGCTGGAAGGCGCTTTTATGTCGTTTTCTGGGCCGGAGGCGGTGCTCGCCTATGACGAATCCCTGGCAACCGTCGAGTACATGCGAACCGGCTACGGAATGAGTGATGTGCTACGCATTTTAGAGCGACTCGCCCGCGGCGAATCGGTCGAAAGCGCGATGCGGGCGACGATCCATTGCGACTACCGACAGCTTCAGGGTGAGGTGGGCGCCTACCTGCTTCATCAATTCGGCAGCTAACCTCAAAAGCCGGCCACAGATTTACACGGATTTTCACGGATTCAAATCAAGCAAGTCGCAACCAACAAATCTGGATTTCTGCGACTTTGATCCGCGTCCATCTGTTTGAATCCGTGGCGGATTTGAAGTTTGTACCTGTCCGGAAGCAGAAAACAATACCTTCGTGCTTCCCAACCCCTGAGTAAGTTGTTGGCGACAGATCAAATCAGTGTTAAGTTTTCCCTGCCCACTTCATGGCTCCCGTACTCAGTCATAGCCGCGCCGCATTAATGCCCTGGAAAGACCCCCTTCAGGCGACGATCCCACAGGTCCGCGACGGTTACATGGCTGCGGTTTACTACGGCCAGCGCCGTAGTGGTGATTTTTATGACTTCCTGCGGGCCGGTCCACAGCGCGTGCTGTTCGGGTTGTTCGATGTGGCAGGCGATCTCCGCCGTACCCGTCCTATTGTGATTGCATTGCAGCAGAAATTCCGATCGTCCGGGGCACGGTTACTAGAGTCAAGCGATGCCAACGAGTCCGAGTCGATGCTCGAGCTGTGGTTAGAAATGAACCGGGCAGTCATGAAGACTGCCAGTGGGGTACATTCCTGCCCAGCTTTCCTCGCTTGCTACAACGAGGACTTAGGCATTCTCTGCTACGTAAACGCCGGCCATACCCCGGCATTAGTGCGCGACCAGCAGCAGGTCGCGGAGCTACCAGCCACCGCTCTTCCCCTGGGCCTGTTCTCCCATTCCGTCCCAGACTCGGCGGTTGTTGCGCTATCGCCGGGAAATGCGTTCCTCCTTGTCTCAAGAGGAATGGTAGAAGCCAAGTACCGCGGAGAAGAGTACGGAATCGAGGGAGTTCGGGAATACTTCGAGCAAGCCCGCTTTGAGACCGCCCATGAAACATGCGTGGGAATCCTCTCCAGAGTCCAGCAATACATGTGTACCGCTCCCACCCATGACGATGTGACCGCCCTTTCCCTGGTCCGTTCAGCTTAGGCCCGCGCTGTACGATACCCACTCTGCGAGTTAGAATTTACTCATCGCACCTTTGGTATCTGCCTATGCTCAGACTGTCTGCCCGTTCGCTTCTCATTTTTGTCCTATTGGTCATACCGTCAGTTCTTTCCGCCGACACGGTGGTGGAAGAGATTATTGCGCGAGTCAACAACCAAATCATCACGCGCTCGGACTATGTCCGCGAACAGCAGCAATTGAAAGAGGAAGCCCAGCAGCAAGACCCTGCTCACGCCGATAAAATTGTGTCCGAGAGCCAAAAGGACGTCCTGCGCGGGCTCGTGGATCGGCAACTACTGCTCGAAAAGGGCAAGGACATGGGCATCACTGCCGACGCCGACCTCACTAAGAAGCTCGATGAAATGCGCAAGCAGATGAAGCTGGAGAGCATGGAGGATCTGGAGAAGGCCGCGCAGGCCCAGGGAATCTCGTTTGAAGACTTCAAACAGAACCTGCGCACCGAAATCATTACCCAACAGGTGATCAGCCGCGAGGTGGGTGGACGTATCAACGTCAGCAAGGAAGAGCAGCAAAAATATTATGAGCAGCACAAGTCCGAGCTTGAGCGTCCTGAGCAAGTAAGGCTCAGTGAACTTTTGGTGTCCACCGAGCAGGCCGGGGACGACCAGCAGAAACTCGCGGCCTTCCAAGCCAAGGCCGACGACTTGTTGAAACAGATCAAAGCGGGAGCTGGCTTCGACGAACTTGCGAAAAAAGAATCGCAAGGGCCGTCGGCAGCGCAAGGAGGCGATCTCGGCTATTTCAAGCGCGGTACACTGGCCAAGCAGCTTGAGGACACCACCTTCGCCATGCAAAAGGGCCAGGTTTCAGACGTGATCCGTACCAAGCAGGGCTTCGTGATTCTGAAAGTGACGGACCACCAGAGCGCAGGCATTCCACCCATGAATGAAGTCGAGCAGGGCCTGCAAGAGCGGGTTTACATGACCAAGCTGCAGCCCGCGTTGCGTGAATATCTCAAGAGATTGCGTGAAGAGGCTTTCATTGATATCAAGACCGGTTACGTGGATACCGGGGCCAGCCCCAATCAGAGTAAGCCAGTGGTAACCACTGCAGCCAAAGAAAGCAGCGCTAAAGAACTCAAAAAGAGGAAAAAAATCGGCTTGTTTTAGTTTAAGCTTGGCGGAACCGGCAAGCTCGCCTGGACTCGATTTTCGCAAGATAGTTTCGCCAAGCTAATTGTTTATGAAGGATTTCTTCCTCTCAGATTGCCCGCGGTTCGAAAATAAGATCATTACCTCTAGCTTCGTCGTCACCAGTAAACAAGTTAAGCCCAAGAAAACTGGCGAGCCGTATTTGGCGCTCACCCTGGCCGATCGTTGCGGGCAAGTCGAAGCCAAAATGTGGGACAACGTTGAGGATGCGATTGACGCCTTCGAACAAGATGATTTCCTGAAAGTGAAAGGCCTGCTGAACAAGTATAAGAACCGGTTCCAGATCACCATTCACAAAGTGCGGCGATTAGCGGATTCAGAAGTAGATTTTGGCGACTACCTTCCCAAGACAACCAAAGACATTGACGAGTTGTGGCGAACTCTGGCTGATTTCGTCAGCTCGTTTCAGGATGCACACCTGCGGCCCCTGGTGCAGGCGTTTATGGCCGATCCTCAGATCGCCGCCGCTTATTGCAGCGCGCCAGCGGCGAAGACCCTGCATCACGCATATATTGGTGGCCTTCTCGACCACGTTGTGTCGTTGTTCCGTTCCTGCGATTTGATTTCCCGGAATTATCCGCAGATCAATCGCGACCTGCTGCTCACCGGCGCCTTTTTGCATGATATCGGCAAGATTCACGAGCTCAGCTACAATCGGTCGTTTTCCTACACCAGCCGCGGTCAGTTGCTCGGGCACATGATCATTGAACTGGAGATGCTGCAGGCCAAGGTCGAGATGGTTCCCGGCTTCCCTGCCGAACTGAAGACTTTGCTGGAGCATTTGATCATCAGTCATCACGGTCACTATGAATTTGGCTCGCCGAAGCTCCCTATGTTTCCCGAAGCGCTCATGTTGCACTATCTCGACGACCTCGACTCAAAAATGGAGAGCATGCGCGCCCACTTCGAGCGTGAGTCCGAAAATGACTCCAGCTGGACCAGCTATAACTCATCGCTGGGCCGGACGCTGCTGAACACGGCAAAGTTCCTCAGGAAAGAACCAGTGGTTGTGGCTGCCGCGGCGGCATCATCTGGCGATGGCGTAATAGCCGAAGCGGCAAGCAGCCCGACGACTTTGCCACCAAGTGATTGCGGTTTACTAGCGGACGATGACACGATCTAGCGGCATGCACAATAGCCAGCCCGTTCGCACGTAAGATACTTGTACTGTTGTGAGTTGCTCTTTCAGCTTAAGTTCTGAAATCATCGAAACCGAAAAGGGGAGGATTTATGAGATTGCGTATTGGCACGTTCGCGTTGAGTTTATTGCTGGCAGCCGGGGTTGGATGCAGTAAGCCGAGCCAACAGCAAGGCGACAATTCCGCCACATCGCAAGACAATTCTGCGGCAGGAAACAATATGGCAGCGCCCGGAAGTGCTAACTCCCAATCCGCTCCCGCTGCGCCCGCCGCGATTACGGTTCCTGCTGGTAGAGTGCTGACGGTGCGGCTCTCTGACGAGGTTGGCTCGAAGATCAGCCAGCCAGGGCAAAGCTTTGGAGGCAGCCTGGCTAAGGCTGTCGAGGTAGATGGCGAAGTTGCGATTCCGGCCGGCGCCAGGGCTGAAGGCGTCGTGGTTGACGCGAAGCCGCTGGGCCGCTTTGCCGGAGGGGCGCTGTTGAAGCTGAAATTGACCTCGATCTACGTGAATGGTCACCAAATGCCAGTCCAGACTGCCGCCTTCACCGAGATTCTGAAAGGAAAGGGTAAGCGCACCGGCACCATGGTTGGCGGTGGCGCTGGCTTGGGTGCGTTGATCGGCGGCATCGCAGGCGGTGGCAAGGGCGCTCTGATTGGCGCGGCCGCAGGGGCGGGTGCTGGTACAGCGGGAACCGCCTTCACCGGCAATAAGGAGATCGTGCTACAAGCGGAAACAGCCGTTGCCTTCAAACTGCAGGAATCGCTGAAAATCAAGAGATAGGTCTCAGCAACCAATTGACACCCCGGAACCTCGCGTTCTGGGGTATTTTATTTTCAGGCCTCTCGCTGTGAAATCTTCCCTGGACTTCTCACGCTTCCGAGTAATCACTTTCGACTGCTATGGCACGCTGGTCGATTGGGAGACTGGAATTTTGAGCGCGCTGCGTCCAATTCTCTCAGCGCACGGAGCAACTCTGGAAAGTGCCGAAATCCTTCGCTTGTACGGCGACCTTGAAGCACACGCGGAAGGATCAGAATACCGCCCGTACCGGGAGGTCCTGCGCGACGTTGTCCGCGCCTTCGGTAAACACCTGGGATTTTCTGCGACGGCTGGCGAACAGCAGTCGTTACCCGATTCGCTCGCCACCTGGAAGCCCTTCCCGGACACTGTTGCGTCTCTGCGCAGGCTCAAGGCTAAGTTCAAGCTGGGTATCATTTCGAATGTTGACGATGATTTGTTTTCCGCAACTGCCAGCCAACTGGAAATAGATTTCGACTACGTCACCACCGCGGGACAGGCCCGAGCCTACAAGCCCTCGCTTGAAATCTTCCGATTGGCGCAGAAAAAGATGAACGCTCCATCAGAGCAATGGCTGCACGCCGCACAAAGCGTCTATCACGATGTGATTCCGGCGAAGTCACTGGGCATTTCCAATGTGTGGGTCAATCGCCCGTCTCAGCGGCCCGGTGCCGGAGCCGGAAAATCAGCTTCCGCCGAGCCGGATGTTCAAGTCCACAGCCTAGCGGAACTCGCAGATCTAGCGATCTAAAACGCTTTCATTACTGAACAAGGAATTGAGGGTTGGGCGGTTTTCGGAGCTGTAGTTCCAACTCAATGTTGCAGGAAAGTGGAAACGCCAAATCAGCCGCAACGCGGCCGAAGAGTGCAGCCAAGGCGCAAGCCCTGGGTGGTGGAAGCGGAAAATGAGAAAGCCCCTGGAAGGGCGAAAGAACTGATTGTGCACAGGTAAGGACCGAACTAGGTTTTCCATTAATCCCAAGTAATTCAGACGAGCTTCATGACTTCCCCTCCGAGGTATTAAACTGATGTGTTTTGGTCACTGTTGATCCGCGCAAATTTGGAGGCGCAATGCCCACCGCCACCCGCACCGATCCACTGTCGTATCTAACTGACCAGCTCAATGATCTCAAGTCCAAGGGCACCCACTTTCGACTTCGCGTTCTCGACGATGAGCAAGCTCCGGTCTGCACATTCGACGGCAAGAAGGTCATCAACCTCGCTTCCAACAATTACCTCGGACTGACCACGCACCCCAAGCTGCGCGAAGCGGCGCTTGAGGCCACGCGCAAGTACGGTGTCGGATCAGGAGCGGTACGCACTATCGCCGGCACCATGAAAATTCATATGGAGCTGGAGGAAAGGATTGCCCGATTCAAGAACGTCGAGGCCTGCGTGGTATTCCAATCTGGTTTCACCGCGAACGCGGGCACGGTTTCGGCGGTGCTGGGAAAAGAAGACTTCATCATCTCCGACCAACTCAACCACGCTTCCATCATTGATGGCGCGCGTTTGTCGCGGGCGAAAATCCTGGTCTTCGAACACAAGAATATTGCGGATGCGGAAACGAAGCTCGCCACCGTGAAGGATCAGCCTGGCAAGAAGCTCTTGATCAGCGACGGCGTCTTCTCCATGGACGGCGACATTGGACCGCTGCCTGGACTGTGCGATCTAGCCGAAAAGTACGGCGCGATCATGATGGTTGATGATGCTCACGCCTCGGGCGTGCTCGGCCGCAACGGCCGCGGCACCGTTGATCACTTCAACGTGCATGGGCGCGTGGATATTCAGGTTGGCACTTTGTCCAAAGCTATTGGCGCACTCGGCGGTTACGTGTGTGGCTCGCGCGATCTCATAGACTTCCTGTACCACCGTGCACGGCCGTTCCTGTTCTCGACATCCCACCCACCTTCGGTCGCGGCCACGTGTATCACCGCCTTCGATGTCCTCGAAAACGAGCCAAAGCGAATCGAGAAACTCTGGGAAAACACTCGCTTCTGGAAAAGAGAACTCGGCCTACTCGGATTCGACATTGGTGGGAAGACCACGCCGGCTAGCGAAACGCCCATCACGCCAATAATTCTGGGAGACGGCAAACTCACGATGGATTTCTCCCGCGAACTATTCAATGAAGGCGTGTTGGGGACAGGAATTGCTTATCCAACCGTTCCCGAGGGCAAAGCCCGCGTGCGAACGATCATGACGGCAACCCACACCAGAGAAGAGCTGGAGCAGGCGCTCGACGTCCTGAAGCGCGTTGGGAAAAAGATGAGTGTTCTGCAGTGACAAACAAATCACCACGGATTTACATGGATCCGCACGGATCGAAACTTCGAAACCTAGATTCTTTAGCTCGATTTTGGTTTTGATCCGTGCGAATCCGCGTAAATCCGTGGCCAGTTTTTGTCTGTTTTAGGTCGCCAGCATTTCTGCGATTTTGGCGGTAAGATCAGACGGCGTAAAGGGTTTTTGCAAGAACCCCGCGTCGCGGTCCAGGTCTTCAATTTCGTCGTCCGCGTAGCCGGACATATAAAGCACGCGAATCTTGGGCCAACGTTCTCTGACTATGCGCACCAGTTCCGGTCCGCTCATCCCTGGCATAACTACATCGGTCAGCAGCAAGTCGATATTGCCGGAGTAAGTTGTCAACAGGGCCTTGATTTCCTCGCCGCTCGGCGCGGTGAGCACGGTGTATCCAGCCTGGGTGAGTATGGTCTCGCCTAGCTCTCGCAGCAAGGGTTCGTCCTCGGCGAGAAGAATGGTTCCGGTCCCGCGTTTCTGAGTTTCTGCCATGGTGGTTTTCCGCACCGGCGCTGGTTCCTGTTCGACCCTGGGCAGAGACACCCGGAAGATGGTGCCTCTATCTGGTTCACTCTCGACTTCGATATGCCCGCTGCTCTGCTTTATGATGCCGTAAACCGTAGCCAGGCCGAGGCCTGTGCCCTTACCTACTTCTTTGGTGGTGAAGAACGGCTCGAAGATTCGCGCGCGCGTCGCGGCATCCATGCCGATGCCGTCATCACCGACCGATAATGTGACATACGATCCAGCTCGAACTAGAGTTTCATCGTGCCCGAAGTCTTCGGCCACTTCGGTCGACGCGGTTGCAATCGTCAGCCGTCCACCCCTGGGCATTGCGTCACGCGCGTTCACGACGAGGTTCAGCAGCACTCGCTCCATCTGTACTGGGTCAGCTTTTACAAATCCGAGATCGGGCGCTATGCGAATTACAACATCCACATTTTCTGATAGCACTCGCCGCAGCATTTTTTCCAGGCCACGCACAATTGCATTGAGGTCAAGCACCCGGGGCTGCAGCGGCCTGCGACTGAATGCCAGGAGCTGGTGGGTCAAAGACGCTGCCCGGTCCGCAGCCTGCTGGATCTCCAGCGCGGCGCGGGCATCAGGGCCTTCGGGGTTCCGTTCCATCAAAATGCTGCTGTAACCCTTGATAATCGTGAGCAGATTGTTGAAGTCATGGGCGACTCCGGAGGCCAACTGGCCAACCGCCTCCATGCGCTCAGTGTTGGCCAAGCGGTTTTGCAGTTGTTTTTGCTCGGTTACATCCAAAAGCACGCCATGCAGCAGTTGGCGGCGGTCCGGCCCCGGTACCAGCGATCCACTGTCGTTGATCCAGATCATCTTCCCATCGCGACGAAACATCCTGTACTCCGCGCGAAACGGATCGCCTTCCTGCGCTGCCCGTTCCGCGCCGGTCACCAGCTCGCGGTCCTCCGGATGCACATTCTCAATCCAGTTAGCCGCATTCGAGAGCCACTCTTGCGGCGAATATCCCAGCAGCGACTCAATCTGCGGACTGACAAATAGCCACTTGCCTTCAATCCCCAGCTCGGCAATATAGGTCACCGCCGCCAGCTGCTCTACCAGACTGCGATAAAGAGTTTCTGCTTCATGACGCGCGCGCTCGTTGCGTTTGCGCTCGCTTATATCAACCGCGACCCCGATCGTACCCGCGAGGCTTCCGTCCTCAGCGCGAATCGGCGCCCAGTGAACTTCGAAGCAAAGCCCCAACTCAGGAAGTCCGTCCACGGCTGAGAATTCTTCGCCGGAGAGCGCGCGCCGAACGTGCTGGATTATCTCTGGATACGCGCCGTAGATTTGGAACACCGACTGGCCAACCACCCGGCCCGGTTGTAGGCCCAGTTTTTGCAAGGCTCTGCCTTCGGAGAGGGTGAAGGTTCCGTTTGCATCTAAGGCAAAAAAGACCACCGGCGCCTTAGTCACAATTGTGCGAAGGCGTTTCTCGGCTTCGCTAAGAGCCGGGGCGGTTTTCGGCCGAATAGTCACACAACTGTTCCTTTGAAATCTCGCAGAACCTCAGCCGGGCAGTGCCGGCCGATTGCGCCAGTCTAGCGCAACGCCTCAGAAAACGTGAGTTGCCTTTGTGACCGACGTAACCCAGTAACCTACGATCTACGATAAGTTCTGGCTGGTGAACTAGAGCAATTTCCTCCGGGCCGCGCACAAGGTTTCTGCCTCTGCCCCGCCGCGAGCTTGCCGCAATGTCCCGCCAAGCGGATAATCGTTCCTCGTGAAAACGCACGCCGAGCTTTATCGCGAGTTGCCGTCGGTTGACCAACTCACGCATGATCCCGAAATTGTCGCGCTCGTTAGGCAAGAAGGTCAGACCGTTGTCACGGATGCGTGCCGCGCACTTCTCGGCCGTCTCCGTAACGAAATTTCTGCCGGGCACCTTGACGACGGCAAACTTGCGCTTGCCCTCTCCGGTATCCAGTCGGCGATTGGAGACGAAGTGCGCCGGGCTCTGGGTTACTCGCTTCGGTCCGTGATCAATGCGACCGGGGTCATCCTGCACACGAATCTGGGCCGGGCGCCGCTCGCGGAGTCGGCTTTGGAGCATATTCGCGAAACGGCCAGTGCTTACTCGAACCTTGAGTTCGACCTCGAATCTGGAAACCGCGGGAAGCGTGACGTCCATGTTGACCGCCTGTTTCGGAGGCTGCTTTCAGACGATGATGCCGAGCCTGGCTCGGCTGGACGGACGAGGGCGTCCCTCCCTACACGAGCTCTGATTTCCACTATCGTTGTCAATAACAACGCCGCCGCCGTGTTGCTGGCCCTTAACACGCTGGCCGACGGCGGCGAGGTGGTTGTTTCTCGTGGTGAGTTGGTTGAAATTGGCGGCTCGTTCCGCATCCCTGATGTAATGGCAAAATCGGGCGCGGTGCTGCGCGAAGTGGGGACGACGAATCGCACAAGAATTGCCGACTACGAACGCGCCATCAACGAGCGAACAAAACTACTGCTGCGTGTTCACCGCTCGAATTTCGAAATCAGCGGATTCACCGAGCAGCCGTCGGTAGCTGAACTCGTTGCGCTGGCCGAAAAGCACAAACTGCCGCTCGTGGAAGACCTGGGCAGTGGCGCTCTTTTTGACCTGCGCGCAGTAGGCATAAACGACGAGCCCGGGGTGCTCGACAGCCTGCGAGCCGGTATCCACGTGGTGACCTATAGCGGCGATAAATTGCTGGGAGGCCCTCAGGCAGGCTTGATCAGTGGCCGTGAGGACCTGGTTAAAAGGATGCGCAGCAATTCTCTGTTTCGTGCATTGCGTGTGGACAAACTGACCTATGCAGCGCTCGAGGCCACTCTCCTCGCGTATGTGAAACGAGACTACGAAGCCATCCCTGTTCTGCGCATGACGGAGCTTCCAAAAGCTGAAATTGCGCGGCGGACGCAGGCACTCATTGCAACACTGCCGCCCGGCAAATTGAGCGTTGAAGTGATCGATGGCGAGTCGCTGTTTGGCGGTGGCTCGGCGCCGTCTGCCGTTCTGCCGACGGTGCTGATTGGCGTCACCTGCTCTGATTTGAGCGCCAATGATCTCGCCTCCCGTTTGCGGGCCGCCAATCCTCCGGTGATCGCCCGAGTCGAGGAAGGGCGAGTTTTACTTGATCTGCGCACGGTCTTGCCGCCACAAGACGAAGCGCTGGGCCATCTGCTAGGGCAAATCGCCGTCTAAACATCCAGCTAAAACGTTTTTTCTTTGAATTGAATAGCGCAGAGTGTAGAACATCTAGCTAAACGCATTCGCGTTGAAATCCACTGCGGAGGATGAATCGCTAATGATGAACACGAGTCTTGCCGTGGCATTGCTAGCTGCAAAATTTGAGTCGCAGATCACAGGAACTGATTGGTTCGTGATTGCGATCTACTTCAGCATTCTGCTGGGCGTGGCGTGGTACGTAGTCAAAAAAGGCAAAGACTCAGCCGCCGATTACTTTTTGGCGGGGCGCAATCTGGGATGGTGGGTTATCGGCGCATCCATTTTCGCCTCAAACATTGGATCAGAACACGTTGTCGGACTGGCGGGCGCGGGCGCGACCAGCGGCGTGGCACTGGCGCACTATGAATTGCACGCTTGGTGTCTGCTGGTCCTGGCCTGGGTTTTCGTGCCCTTCTACATGCGCTCGATGGTGTTCACCATGCCGGAATTCCTGGAGCGCCGCTTCAGCCCGGCTTCGCGATATGTGTTGTCGATTGTTTCGATTATTACATTCATAGTTTCCAAAATTGCCGTTGGCATTTTCGCCGGCGGCGTAGTTTTCGGCACGTTGCTTCCCGAGCTGCACATCACTATCGGAAAGACCACCATCGACAGTTTTTGGATTGGCTCGGTTTTAGTCATCGCGCTGACCGGTCTATACACCGCGTTGGGCGGCATGAGGGCGGTGGCTTACAACGATGCCGTTCAAACCTTTGTCCTCATCCTGGGATCGTTTTCGTTAACGGCTTATGGACTGATGAAACTTGGCGGCTGGCACGAACTTCGCTACTGGTGCGGCTCGGACATGTTCAATCTATGGAAGCCGCTGATTCCGGCAGGGGTGCAGGGCACGTGGGCGCCGGTCCTCGAGACTAATTCTGCGGGGCAAGTTGTCAGAGAAGCGTGGTACTTCAATGGATATTTTCCGTGGCTGGGCATGCTTTTCTGCGCGCCGATCATTGGCCTGTGGTACTGGTGCACGGACCAATACATTGTGCAGCGCGCTCTGGGTGCGCCGAACGAGGCAGTTGCCCGGCGCGGGGCTATCTTTGCGTCGTTCCTGAAACTCTTCCCGGTTTATTTGTTCATCATCCCAGGGCTCATTTGCTACGCGTTGGCTAAGAGTGGCAAGATCCCGGCGTTGGCGGGGATCGTTGGCCCCGACGGTAAGGCGATTCCAGCCGTCGCCCAGGGTGCGTTTCCTATGATGGTGCAATACCTTCTGCCTCCTGGGCTGCGAGGTCTGGTGGTCGCGGGATTGTTATCTGCATTGATGGGGTCGCTGGCCGGAGTGTTCAACGCGTGCTCCACGTTGTTCACGGTTGATCTTTATGAGAAGTGGAGGCCGGGCGCGTCACAGCACCAGATTGTTCGCGTAGGGCGCTTGGCGACCGCCGCAATGGTAGTGGTGGCGCTGGCATGGATACCGGTCATTAAAGGTGCTTCGGGACTCTATACCTATTTGCAGGCAGTCCAGGGATATCTCGCGCCGCCGATCTTCGTGGTCTTTTTCTTTGGCGTGTTCTTCAAGCGGCTGAATGCCGCCGGCGCTTTGTGGGCAATGATAGTGGGCTTCGCGCTGGGAATATTCCGCATGCTGGTGGATACGCCGGTGACCCTTGGCCTTGGAGGATTGGCGAACGGATATCCGCAAGGGTCATTCCTCTGGATCATCAACAATATCTACTTCCAATATTTCAGCGTGCTGATCACCAGCGTGTCGGCGATTGTCATGGTCGTGGTGAGCCACATCACCGCCGAACCGGACTACGTGAAGATCCAAAATCTCACCTTCGAAACCACCACCGGGCAGGACCGCGCCAACACCCGCGCGAGCTGGAGCTGGAAAGAAGTGGCAGGATCGGGGCTGGTGCTGGTGTGTATTTTGGGGGCGTATTTGTACTTCAGGGGCTAGCCAGTATGACGACGAAGTGGGCAAACCAGTAATATGGAATTGGCATACCGGGAGGGCATGGCTTTCAGCCATGCCGCAAGATATTCAAAAAAATGTTTAGTGGCACGACTGAAAGTCGTGCCCTCCCGTATCTCGTGATCGGGTTTGTTCCCGGATCAACCACATTCAGGCCGCGCTCATGGCCACTCTTTTCACTATCGGCCATTCCACTCGCGCATTGGACGAATTGATCGAAGCTTTACAAGCGCACTCCATCCAGACTCTCGTGGACATTCGTTCTTTCCCAATGTCCCGGCGGCTACCGCATTTCAACCGTGAAGCCTTGGAGAAGACTGTGCCGGAAGCGGGAATCCGTTATGTTTGGATGAAAGACTTAGGCGGTCGGCGGAAGAAGTTATTGGACGAATCGCCTAATGTGGCGTTGCGAAATGCCAGCTTTCGCAATTACGCAGATTACATGCTCACAACCGAATTTGAACGCGCGGCAGCAGGATTGATTGGGCTTGCTGAATCCTCACGCACGGCCTACATGTGCGCGGAGCGTGTGTATTTCCGCTGCCATCGCATGTTGGTCTCTGATTGGATGGTGGCGCATGGACACGAGGTGCTGCACATTGATGACGCAAAGCCGGCCAAAGCACATGCATTGATGCACGAGGCAAGGGTTATCAACGGACAGGTGATTTATCGCGGAGACCGCCTGCTGTAGAGCTTGTGCTACCGTATCCGAATGATCGTGGGTACGGGAATTGACATTGCCGAAGTGCCGCGTATTGCGGAGTCAATCCAGCGCTTTGGTGATCGATTTCTGCGCCGGGTTTTCACCGAAGGCGAAATCCAGTACTGCGACTCAAAAGCAAACCGCGTTGAGAGGTATGCTGCGCGCTTTGCCGCGAAGGAAGCCGCGATGAAAGCCCTGGGTACGGGATGGAACCGCGGTGTTCGATGGCGAGATATTGAAGTCTTCCGTCAGCCGGGAGGCCGTCCGACGATTAAATTTCACGGCAAGGCTGCGGAATTTGCCGCGCATCTGAATGCGAAGAATGTGGCGTTGTCGCTCTCGCATACTCCTGAGCAGGCGATTGCTAGCGTGATACTGGAAAGCTAGGTCGTTAGTCGTTGGTCATTTGTCATTGACTCCTACCCGAATGCAGCCGAGCTGCGCTCGGGCGGACAGCCGGGGGTGGCTGTCCCCACACAAGCCTGGCTATCTGCGGGCCGTGGACTTTTTTGCCAACGACCGATGACCAACGACCAACGACGGTTCTGGTAGACTGACGCCCTTCATGTCCGCAACCAACCAGGCGCTCCCCGAGATCGAGATCACAACGGTTGAGCGCGTCAGCTTGAAAACTCTGCTGCCCGGCATAGCCCTCAGCAGCTTCTCCGCGCTGTTATTGGAACTCGGACTCACGCGGCTGTTCTCCGTCGTCCTGTTCTATCACTTCGCATTTCTGGCCATATCCATCGCGCTATTGGGACTGGGTGCCGGAGGAGTCTTTGCCCACCTTTGGAAGCAGCGGCTCCGTGGGTGGCCTGTCCGCCGGGTCGCGCTGGCATGCAGCGCGTTGAACGCCATTCTCGTGCCGATTGTGCTCGAAGTCATCCTTCACGTTCCGGTGTCACTCGAACTGAGTTGGGGAAATTTTCTTCGGTTAACCGTCATCTACATCTGCTCGGCAGTCCCGTTTTTTCTGACGGGATTGCAGTTCTCGGTAGTTTTCGCCCGCGAGTCCGCCCAGATTCCCAGGTTGTACGGCGCGGATCTCACCGGCGGCGCGTTGGCGTGTTTGGCCATTGTTCCCCTATTGAACTGGATTGGCGGCCCGAACGCGATCCTTTTTGCGGCAGTCACTTCCGCCATCGCCGCTGTGCTTTGGAGCCCGACACCGCGGACAAGAAACGCCATGGTCGGTCTGAGCGCGGTGTTAGCGTCGGGAATCGCTATGAATTTTTCGGGACGCTTGGCTGATATCGTCTGGGCCAAAGGTGTGCTCAGAAAAAACGTTGAATTTGCCCGCTGGAATGCGATTTCCCGGGTTGAGGTGGACCGCGACGCCAACGGCGGACGCGTGATCGTGATTGATGCCGATGCCAACACCTTCATAATGAATGCCGACCCGAAGCGGTGGAACGGCTCGCAGTGGCAAACCGATCTGATGGCTGCTCCTCCAGCAGTTGTGAATGCTCTGCGCCCAAATGGAGACTACGCAATTATTGGTCCCGGGGGCGGGGTGGACGTGCTGCGCGCTGTCGCAAATGGCAGCCACAGCGTTACCGGGATCGAGATCAATCCCATCATCGCTAATACCATCATGCGCGACCGTTATTCGGATTTCGCTTACCACCTCTATGAGCGACCTGATGTGACTTTACATGTAGGCGATGGGCGCTCGTTTATCCGAAACGCGACAGCGCAATACGACGTGGTGCAGATGACGCTCGTGGACACCTGGGCCTCGACAGCGGCAGGCGCTTTCGCTCTCAGCGAGAATAGCCTCTACACGACTCAGGCTTTCCGGGAATATTTTCAGCACCTGAAGCCGGACGGAATTATTGCAATTACCCGATGGGAATTTCAGCAACCCAGAGAAGCTCTGCGCGTTGTCTCCGTGGCCATGGAGGCCTTGCACCAACTCGGAGTTGCGGATGCGTCTCGTCACTTCATGGTCGTATCCGAAGGCGATCTCGATGAGGACGGTATTCCGGTCGCAGTCCTGGCCAAAAAGAGCGCATTTACAACAGAAGAGGAAGCAACTGTTCGTCAACAATTGAGCGATTACGAGCCGCTGAAGCTCTTGTACACTCCGTCGGAACCAAGCGGCAACGCTTTTGGCCAGTTAATCCAGAGCAACGACCCGGAAGCATTCACGAAAAACTACGCTTTCAATGTCACACCGGTGACTGACAACGCTCCGTTCTTCTTTTTCACCCTGAAGCCCAGGAACATTTTGCATTCGGTCGTCAATACCGGTGCGATGGACTGGAAGGTAAACCTGGGAATTGCGGTGCTCGGGATGCTGGTGATCATCTCGGCCCTGGCGGTGCTGGCGTTTTTGCTGCTGCCGCTATTGGCGCAAAGAGGCTCTAACCAATCCGCAGGAACCCTTGCGTACTTTATTGCTCTTGGTCTCGGCTACATTTTGGTTGAGGTCACCTTCATCCAGCGCTTCGTCTTGTTCCTCGGACACCCCACTTATGCGCTCACAGTCGTAGTGTTCCTGATGCTGCTCGCGAGCGGCGCCGGCAGCGTCGTTTCTAAAACCTGGATTACAGATAGCGGGCGTGTGTGGTTGCCACTGATATGCGTGGTGGCCGCTCTCCTGGTTTTTGTTCGTCTCCTGCCATGGGTCCTAGAAAGTCTAGTAGGCGCGCCGTTCGTCGCGAAGTTGCTGATCAGCGCCGTGGTGCTGGTGCCGCTGGGCTTCGCCATGGGGATGCCGTTTCCGACCGGACTTAGGGCGTTGAGTCAAAGCAAACAGGGTGGAGGCAATTCCATTGAATGGGCGTGGGCAATGAACGCGGCTTCAAGCGTTCTTGGATCGGTTTTGGCGATCGTGATTGCCATCCAGGCAGGTCTGAACGTGACTCTGGCATGTGGGGCCTTAGCGTACTTTGCGGCGCTGTTGTTGTGCGGAAAGCTTCGTGGCATCGCATCTCGCGCATGAAGACCTTTAACACTCTGCTATCATCAGAAAAATCCTGAGGACGACGTCCACCGCCGTTCCCGGGCTGCTTGGGAGGATCGTTGCCTAGCCAGAAGCAGTTGAAGTGGTCTCAACTGAAGGTTGGCATTACGGTGGTAGTGGCCAGTATCACTCTGGCAGTGCTGATCTTCCTGATGAGCAACACCGGCGGCCTGTTCACTCGCAAAATTACCTTGAAGGCTTATTACTTTGACGCGCAAGGACTGCGCGAGGGCGCACCGGTCCGGTTAAGTGGCGTGGATGTCGGGAATGTAAGTAAAATTCGCGTTGTTCCCAACAAGCCGTTTGCGCCGGTCGAAGTCAGCATGAAGGTAAGCACCAAGTATGGCTTCGGTCTTCGTAAAGATTCCATCACCGAGCTTTCGACGGCCGGAGTGCTTGGCGAGACCTATATCAACATTGAGAGCACGAAAGCCACCGGCGCGCCGGCTCGGGATGGAGACGTACTTAGCAGTGGCGAGGTCCCCGACTATCAAGCGGTCATGCGCGCGGGCCAGAGTACGCTGCAGAACATGGACGCGCTGCTCAAACGGGCGGACCGGATCGTCGCATTTGTTGAAAGCGGCCAGGGGTCCATCGGCAAGTTAATCTACGACCCCACTCTGTACAATCGCGTAAATTCCACGGTCAACGAGTTCCAGAATCTGGTTAAAGAGATATCGGAAGGGCAGGGCAGTCTGGGAAAACTGATTGCTGACGATGAGTTGTACCAGAAGGCGAATGGAACCATCGATAAGGTCAATAAGATGATCGATGATCTGAACGCTGGAAATGGGACCGCGGGCAAGTTCCTCAAAGATCCTTCTCTATACAACAATGCCAACCAGACAGTCGCCAACGTGAAGCAACTCACGGACGATATCAATGCCGGCAAAGGCGCACTGGGAAAGATTGCGAAAGACCAGGAGTTCGCTAATAAACTGCAGAACACGCTGAACCGGTTATCAGATTTGACCGATAAACTGGACACGGGTAACGGCAGTGCAGCCTTGTTCATCCGTGATCCTGCTGTTTACAACAACACGAACAAGCTGCTGGCCGAAACGCAGGAACTGATCAAAGCCATCCGGCAGAATCCCAAGAAATATCTGACCATCCATCTGAAGCTGTTCTAGCGGCTTTGCAACCAAAATTGGACATGTAGCCTCAGACGCCCTCGTCTGGGGGAGATGAGGGCACCTGCCCCTGCATATTTAGCGTTGCAGTAAGTCCACTGGCTCACGAACATCGTGGACGCGGAAATGTTGTGCTAGCGCGGGATATTTGTTCTTTACTTCTTCGAACATAGCGTACGCAACTTTGCGATAAGAGAAATGGCCGGCGGGCCCGGTGCGCAGCTCGGAGATGTAAACTGCTTCAGCGAAATCCATTTTGAAAAGAGTGCGCTTGCGGAAACCCAGCGGAATCGCATACTGCGAATTCTCCCTCGCCTCCGGGGCGCTGCTACTTGCCAATTTCTCGACCGCGGCTGAAGTTCTCTCCATTGTCGCGGTGTACGCATTGAGCGCACCGGCAGGTTCAAGCTCGCTTGGAACTTCATATCCGTGCTGCGTAGTGAACGGCTGCTCAATCTGGATACAGCGGCGGTGACGGTGCATATCGCGAAATCCGCCAATATCCATCAGAATATCGAAGCGGAACTGCTGGCCGGCGCGGAAAGCGCGAAGCATCTCATCGTGCCGGCCGCGATGACTCAACCCGGCATTGATGATTTCGCGCCGTCGCGCTTCCCCAAGTTCTTCTACAGCCCGCCGAATTTGGCGATAGCGATAGTTGCAGTGCTCATAAAGTAGGGTGGTCGCCAGCTCCACTTCCAAGGGTTCGTCATCCAGGAGGTCAACTGTGGGGGCTTGATCCGGCGCTGTGCCTTTCATCAGTTCGGATGCGATCTGCCGCAATTCCCGTCGAGTTTGCATTTCATAAGAATTTGGGTCGGCGTACTTCACTAGAGTTGGTGAAACTCTCACTTCCTTCAACAACTCTCGTTCTGCTCGTGCCCCAAGTTCGGGCGAGGCTTCGCGGATGCTCTCGACCAAATCGCGTAAGCCTTCATGGTTCACGTTGTACGCTGCGGAACTGGCGGCGCGCTTCAGGAATTCACCGAGGCGTCGCACTTCTTGATGAGTATGCGAGAGCAGATGTGAAACCTGTGTTTCGAGCGTGCGAGCGTTCACGATCTCGCCTAAGGACGTGTTCGTCGCCAGCGGCAGCAGGTAACGGGAGATGTCGAAAGCCCGTGCCTTGAGCGTGCGCTCGTATGCCTCCTGCTTCATCTCCTCTGGTTTCGGGGTGGTGTCTTTCAGGTAGTGGAACGTCTTCTCGGAAAGCGTTTCGTAGTCTGAAAAGAGTCCGTCAACGGTTTCGCGATACAGTTCAAGGGCCTGGTCGTCTGCGCCGAAATCCGGAGTGTAGTAACCGCTCTTTCTGAAGTCCTGATAGCGCGTCGAGCGCTCCTGCCCATCCCAGCGCTGCTCATCGGCAATCACAATGGCGGCGAGAATCGAAAGCCGCTCGATCGCGAGCGCTATGTGCGCAAGATCGGCAATGGATCGATGTCCATACTGGAAGTAGAATGTATTGAGAAATTTTTCCGCCTTTTGCTGGCTGATCTCCTTCAAAGACTCTTTCATCGAGAGCGCGGAGCGCGAATACTTCGCCATAGCGTAGGCCTGCACCTCGGGTTCAGCGCCGAAGATGGCATAAACCTCAGTCGAAGGAGGACTATCGAGTTGGGAATTGCCGTTCAATGGCGGCGTTGCGGAGACAGTTTCAGCCATGAGGACCTCGGAAGTAAGCGAGACTGAATCTTAAATGTCCCATCTGTCTGAAGCAATGTAGTTCCTCTGTGTGCCTCCGTGTCCTCTGTGGTTTAAGTGCTTTGATAACCACAGAGGACACAGAGGGTCACAGAGATTATGATGACGATCACAAAGTGTGTAAATAGGCGAGCAGGTCATCAAACTGCTCTTGCGTGAGCACATTTCCGAAGCCCTGCATTTTGTTTCTGCCGATGTGAATAATGTCGTCCACTCTCGCATCATTGGCTGGCAGACCACTGGCCGAGAGATACTGCCGCTTAAACATCCCTTTCAGGCTGGGACCCTTGCGGTTTCGCGACGAGTAAGGGGCATGGCAGCGGTCGCAATACTGATCGTAGATGTGTCGTCCTGAGGCTTGCCGAGGATTCAACCCCAATTCCGCGTCACTCTTCCGGCGCTGGACTTCACATGCTGAAAAAGAGAGCAGAGCGCACAGCAGAGCAACAAAAGCGGCAGGACGGAATTTCAGATAACGAAGTCCAGGCATGCAACGAGCCACGGCAATTTTAGCGTCGGTTGTATAATATAGCCACAGCGGTGACCACATGAAAATAAGTACAGTTCGTGAATTCCGAGACAACGCCAGCGGGTTGCTGCGATCCAAGGACCCGATTCTGGTGACTCGCCGCGGACGATTAGCAGGTGTTTTTTTCCCCCGGCCAGAAGCGAGTCTCCCGGTGGAACTGAAGCGCGAGTTGTTCCCTATGCTGAGTTCCGAGATTGCGCGCCAAATTAGGAAGCGTGGATTGAAAGAAGATGAAATTGTGACTGACTTTCAGGACTGGCGGAAGAAGAAGCGTGAAGCTGGTCGCCGACGCTAACATCCTTCTCGCAGCGGTTTTGGGCGGACGCGCCGGATTGGTCCTTACCCATCCTGATGTAGAGGAAGTCTTCACAACTGAAGTCACCCACGCCGAGGTGCAAGAATACGCCGTTGTCCTATCGCGTAATAAGAAGCTTTCCCTAGACGCTCTTCTGTTGGCTGTGGCTGCATTGCCTGTGAACCTTGTTGAACGGAAAATCTATGCGAATAGTTTAGCGAGAGCGCAAAAGCTCATTGGCAAACGCGATCCCGACGACGTCGAAATCCTCGCCTTGGCCCTTCACTTGAAACTGCCCCTTTGGTCCAATGACAACGATTTTGAGGACCGCGGCGTCGAGTGGTACACGACCGCGGAATTGCTACACCGTCTGGGAATTTCTCAGCGCGGGTAAGCCGAGACCATGCTTTCTCTCAGGCGCTCATTTCTTGGGCGTGTTCACCGCCAGCTCGACGATGCTGTCAATCACGTCGTTAACACGTTTCCCCGGCAGGCTGAGATTATTGGTGAGAATTGCAAACGCCAACTGCTCGCCTTTTGACGTCACGGCGTATCCAGAGAGCGTCTTCACTCCGCCCAGAGATCCGGTCTTGCCATAGACGTGCGCCTCGGGATCGAGGTCCTTGAAACGTTCCGCTAGTGATCCATCAATGCCGGCAGCCGGAAGAGAATCGCGAAATTCCCTGCCCCAGGGTTGCCCCGCCGCATAACGCAAAAGTTCTACTACCGCATGCGGCGTGGCCAAATTTTGCCGCGACAAGCCTGATCCGTCGAAAAAGGAATAGTCATCGCCCGAGATCCCCGCATTGTTAAGAAAACCGCGAATAACTTCCAAGCCGGCCTGCACCGTGCCTCCCGTTCCCTTCTCGCGGCCTAACAGGCGCAACAAGATCTCAGCGTGGAGGTTCTGGCTGACTTTGTTAATGACCTGAATATCCTGCGACAGTGGCGCTGACTGATACTCCGCCAAGACCAGCGGGCCTACAGGAGAGGTAAGTGACCGCTCGTCACCGCCACGGCTTGATGCCAGTACGGTGGTTGTGAAAGTTGAAAGGCTGGCCAATTCTGTATGGCGGGTGCGCTGCTTGCCATAGACGGCAATGCCGCGCACTCCGAGCAAGTGTCGGAATAAAGTGCCAGCAAATTCCGCCGGATCTTCAATGGCCAATCCTTCGTTGGCTCCGGAATCATCCATGGGCATGTTGCCCCAGAGCGTAAGCTGCGTGGATCCGGGCTCGCGGTTGATGTAAATCTTGCGCCCGGTCCCCGCGGGCGTGGTCATCAGGCGATTGTCAATCGTGTAATAGTCGGCAAAAGGAGTGAGGCTGACAAATGCTTTGTCGCCGGGATGCGTGCCTGGCAGGATGTTCACAAAAACGACATTGTCGTTAATGGTTAGCGCTGAAACCGGCGCGCCCTCTCCCCATACCAGATCGTCCTGACTCCAGCCTTCGCCGTAGCGCTCGAAAGCGAAGTAAGAATCGTCGGCGACCACGTCTCCGTCGATATATTTCACGCCCTTTCGGACTAGTTCGTCGGCGAGTTGCTCCAACACCTTCACCGGGTCGGCGTCCCGCTGTGTCCGCATGCTGTAAGGCATCTCTCGGCCGGAAAGAGTGGGGTCGCCCCGGCCCACCAATAGCAAGTCACCGGAGAGCCGGCCATACTTATCAAGCGAGCCGTTGGTTTCAACCGTGGTGCGAAACTTGTAGTCAGGTCCAATCAAGGCCAGCGCAGCTGCTGTCGTGAATAGTTTGGTGTTGGATGCAGGGGTGAACAGCTTGTCCGGATTGAGCGAGTAGAGGACCTTGCCGCTGGTGGCAGATGTAATTTCAATTCCCCAGAAGCCACGTTGCAAGTCAGGCTCCGAGAGAATCGTCTCAATCTGTTTCTTGAGAGAAACGTGGGGCTTGCGCGAGGCGGCCTGTGCCGGCTGCGCAATGAGGACAACTGCCAGCAAGGCGCCGGTCAGCGATTGGAGCATTCTGCGGCGAAGCATCTACAACGCTGATTCTAGCACTCCGATTGCTACCCGAGCATGCGCTCAAAGCGCTGATTTAAAATCGGGCCATGCGTCCGGTATTCAGCTGGAACCTGGGCAGTCGTTCGCTTGAGTTGGGGAAGCGAACACTGGTGATGGGGATCGTGAATGTTACGCCGGATTCATTTTCTGATGGTGGCCAGCACTTCGCTCCAGAGAGCGCCATCGCGCACGCTCTTAAGCTTTTGGAGGACGGGGCAGATATTGTCGACATCGGTGGAGAATCCACGCGGCCGGGAGCACGAGTGGGCAGCGAGACCCCGTCGGTTTCCGAGCACGAAGAGTTACGCAGGGTTCTGCCGGTTATACAGGGCGTGAAGCGGGTGAGGCCGGAAGCCGTGATATCGGTCGATACCTACAAGTCTGGAGTAGCTCTGGTGGCGGTTGAGGCTGGCGCTGAGATCGTCAATGACGTCTCCGGCTTCCAGTGGGATGCGCAGATGACGAAGACCCTGGCCGGCCTGAGCTGTGGTGCTGTGCTTATGCATGCACGCGGCCGTCCTGACGAATGGCGCTCCTTGCCAGCAGTCGCGGATGTGGTCGTGCTGGTCAAAAGGGAACTACGAGAGCGCGCCGATGCTGCGATGATGGCAGGATTCAAGCGCGACCGGATAGTACTTGATCCCGGCTTCGGCTTCGGCAAGCGCTTCGAGGAGAACCATCCATTGCTGCGGCGTTTCGACGAATTCCACGAGTTGCGTTTTCCACTTCTGGCGGGCGTATCGCGCAAGTCATTCATTGGCCGAATGTTAGCGCGAAACGGAAAAGAGCCTGCAGTGACCGATCGCTTGTTTGGGACGTTGGGCGCGGAGGTCACCCTGATTCTGAAAGGCGCTCACCTTATTCGCACCCACAACGTCCAAGCGTGTATAGAGGCCGCGAAACTGGTTGACTTGGTGGCAAGTTAGGAGACTTTTGCCTGCGAGCGTTCAGCCAATCTGTCAGACCGGGCTGAATGCTGGAACCCCTCTTCGGATGGAATGCTGCGTTTGTGCGCATCATAGGCGCGTGTTCTAGGAGATCAAATGCCTTCATTTCGAGCGATGTTGCTGATATCAATCAGCATGCTATTTCTTGCCGAAGTTCATCTTCGGGCGGCAGATACCTCAAGCCTCGATTCTCGCCGTCCGCAATTTAAGCAACTTCTTGCTGACGAGTGGGAATACGAGCTGCGCGAAAGCCCCGAACTGGCTACCTACGTTGGGGACTACCGCTACAACGACCGCTGGAGCGATGCTTCGCTGGCCCATGTCCAGCAACAAAAGCGCGACACGCAGCAATGGCTCTCGCGATTTGAAGCGTTCGATACCTCAGGGTTCCCCGAACAAGAGCGGCTGAGTCAGCGACTGATGGTCCGCAAACTCAAAGAAGCGCTCGAAGGCATTGACCTGAAAACTTATGAGATGCCGATTGATCAGTTCAACGGTGTGCATTTGGAGGCCGCGCAATTTGTCGCCATTATCCCCTTCGATTCCACAAAACATTTCGAGGATTACCTCTCGCGCTTGCACCAGTTGCCCGGGGTCTTTGACCAAGTGATCGAGGTGATGCAACAGGGTGAGAAGGACAAGCTGATGCCCCCGCGGTATCTGCTGGAGAAAACCGTTGGTCAGTGCAAGAACATCGCGGATTCGGCGGGCGAAGCCAACGTTTTCGGCCAACCGGTGGCTCATTTTCCAGATAGCGTTCCGGAAGCCGATCGCAAACGTCTGCACGACGCGATCCTTGCGGCCGTTGACAACGAAGTCCGCCCAGCATACACAAAGCTGGGAAATTTTATCGCGACCGAATATGTCACCAAGGGTCGGGCAGAGCCTGGAGTTTGGTCATTGCCTGGCGGCGAAGCTCTCTACCGCTATGACATTCGGCGGCTGACCACCACCAGCCGAGGTCCTGAGGAAATTCATCGGTTGGGTTTGAGTGAGGTCGCACGAATTGAAAGCGAGCAGTTGGCGATCGCGAAAAAACTCGGCTTCAGCGATCTGAAGACGTTTCGTGCGTCTCTTAAGACTAATCCTAAAGTCTTCGCCAACTCGCCGGAGCAGATCCTGGATAAATATCGTACCTATATCGGCCAGATGAAGGAGCAACTGCCGAAGCTGTTCGGGCTTTTGCCCAAGTCACCTCTGGAAATCCGGCCGATGCAGGAGTTTCGTGCAAAAGAAGCCGCGGGCGCGGATTACTCCGCAGGTACACCGGACGGATCGCGTCCGGGAATTGTGTATGTGAACACCAGCGATTACACGCACCGGGTAATTCTCTCGGTCGAATCCACTGCTTACCATGAGGGCATTCCAGGACACCACATGCAACTCTCAATTGCGCAGACTCTGCCTGAACTTCCCGCGTTCCGGCAGCATGGATTCGTTTCCGCGTATGAGGAGGGCTGGGCCCTGTATTCCGAACGCCTGGGAAAGGACATTGGCTTCTATCAAGATCCTTATTCGGATTACGGCCGCTTGTCCGATGAACTGCTGCGTGCGGTCCGCCTGGTTCTCGATACCGGCGTCCACTACAAACATTGGACTCGCCAGCAGATGGTGGACTTCTTCCACGAGCACTCGTCGGAAGGTGAGCCTGAGATACAAGCCGAAACCGACCGATACATCGCCTGGCCGGCGCAGGCCCTAGGGTACAAACTTGGCCAGCTTGAAATTCTGAAGCTCCGCGAACTTGCGAAAAAGGATCTGGGCAGCAAGTACGACATTCGCGCCTTCCATGATGAAATTCTGAACGGCGGCGCCCTGCCGCTTGACGTGCTGGATGAGCGGGTAACCGCCTGGATTCAGGTACAGAAGACGGCCGTTGCAAGCGGCAGCCAGTAGCGTCGTTGAGTGGACCAGATCGCAGCGCGGCTCCCGGAACGAAATCATCAGGAAAAAACACGGGAGGGTACGAGAGGAAAGAATCGGGAGTGCAGAAGAGAAAAGAAACCGGGAGGGCACGAGTTCCACTCGTGCCGATCAGCGGCTCAAAGGGTTTGCGGCTTCCAGGCCGCTGGGGCCCGGACCTCGGACGACAGTCAACCTCAGCGGCTGCAAGCCGCCTTTTCTGGAATGATTCCTGCGGCACGAGTGAAACTCGTGCCCTCCCGGTTGCTTCGCGATGAGATCTTTCCAACGCCTCAGAGGGCGCGCTTGGAATCCAGCAAGATCGTTACCGGCCCATCATTCACCAGCTCTACTTGCATCGTCCCTTGGAAGCGCCCGGTTTCACATGTGAACCCAGCTTCTCGAATTTTCGACACAAAGGATTCGTAGAGTTCGCGCGCCAGTTCTGGCGGCGCAGCCTCGTCGAACGATGGCCGCTTCCCCCGCCGCACTTCGCCGTAGAGCGTGAATTGCGAGACGGCGAGGACGGCTCCGCGCGTCTCGTTCAGCGACCAATTCATCTTGCCATCTGCGTCGTCGAAGATTCGCAGGCCGACAATTTTCGTTACGAGGTAGTCCACGTCGGCCTGGGTGTCCGATTTCGAGACACCAAGCAAAACGAGCAATCCTGCTCCGATTCTTCCGATGACTTCCTCGCCCACGCTCACTTGAGCGCGGCTCACACGTTGGACGACGGCTCGCATCAGCCAAGTCTCACTGTTCGGACTTTACCATTCAAGCGGTACTCCGAAGACGTTGCCGAAGCGTCCGCTCGTGCCCGAAATCGGAAGAGTAACAAGTCGCGACTCTCCCCACCCCGTTTGACCGCAAGTGACGGCAGCGATTAGGATTTCCATTCCGGCATTCCCACTACATTCAAGCGAGGAAAAAAATGGCAGCGGTTGACGAAAAAGTGAAGCAGATCATTGTGGAACAACTGGGAGTGGACGAGGGTGAAGTGACCTCAAGCGCCTCGTTCGTGGACGACCTGGGCGCCGACTCGCTGGACACCGTCGAACTGGTGATGGCGTTTGAGGAAGCCTTTGAGATTGAAATTCCCGACGAGGACGCCGAAAAAATTCGCACTGTTCAGGACGCCATCGACTATATCGGCAAGCACGGGAAAGCGGGGAAGTAACTGGTGCGCCGAGTTGTCGTCACGGGAATCGGCCTGATCTGCGCAGTCGGTAACAAAACTGAGGAAGTTTGGAAGAACCTGCTGGCGGGCAAAAGTGGCGTCGGCAGGATCACCCAGTTTGATACCTCCAGACATGCGTGCCAGATCGCGGCCGAAGTCAAGAATTTCGACCCGCTGAATTTCATTGAGAAAAAAGAAGTCAAGAAGATGGGCCGCTTCATCCACCTTGCCGTCGCGGCGGCAGATGAAGCGATGCAGATGTCTGGCCTGAAGGTTACGCCAGAAAACGCCGAGAATATTGGCGTACACATCGGCTCGGGAATTGGCGGGTTCGACATTATCGAGCGTGAACACACGGCGTTGATGGAAGGCGGCCCCCGCAAGATTTCTCCTTTCTTTATTCCGGCGGCGATCGTCAATCTTGCGGCTGGGCATGTCTCTATGCGATTCGGCGCTAAAGGGCCGAACGAAGCGACCGCGACGGCTTGCACGACGAGCGCACACTCGATCGGCGATTCTTTCAGGATCATCCAGCACCGTGATGCAGATGTCATGATTGCTGGCGGCTCGGAAGCTGCGATTACTCCCATGGGGGTGGGCGGCTTTGCCGCAATGCGCGCGCTCTCCACCCGCAATGACGAACCAGAAAAAGCCAGCCGTCCCTGGGACCGGGATCGTGATGGCTTCATCATCGGTGAAGGCGCAGGGATTGTGATCCTCGAAGAACTCGAGCACGCCCGCGCCCGGGGAGCGGAACCGATTGCCGAAATCGTCGGCTACGGCATGAGCGGAGACGCTTATCACATCACCCAGCCCGCGCCCGAACACGAAGGCGGTTTCCGCGTCATGAAGAACGCGGCGCGCGATGCGGGTATCAAACCCACCGACATTGGCTACGTCAACGCCCATGGGACTTCAACTCCGATCGGTGACACCCTCGAAGCCCACGCCATCCGCAACTTCTTCGGCGATCATAAAATCGCAGTTAGCTCAACCAAGTCCATGACTGGACACCTCCTCGGCGGCGCTGGTGGTCTGGAAGCCGGAGTCACCGCGCTTGCATTGCGTGACCAGATTCTCCCGCCAACTATCAATCTCGAAAATCAGGACCCGGGCACCGGCAACATGGATTTCGTCCCCAACCACTCCCGCAAGGCTCCCCTTGAATATGCCATGTCCAACTCATTTGGGTTTGGCGGGACGAATGGAGCGTTGTTATTTAAAAGGTGGAGTGAGTAAAACGTTTCCGGACTGCGGGCGGCGATCACCGAGCCTGCGAAAACTAATCTCGGTGAGGCTGCCCATCCTTCGCCGGTTTTCGAAGGGTGGGTTCTCGACGAAGCCACATAGCGTTCTTCAATATCCGAACACGAGAGCCTGCCCTGAGCTTGCCGAAGGGTTTCTCGACTACACGGATCGTTTCACGATCCGTTCCGCTCGAAATGACACATTTTAAATAGGGGTGACTCTACGCATTACCTCCGCCGTGCTTCTGGTCACCTTGGGTAATAACACTTTTGTACCCCGTACCTGTCCTTATTCGTGGTTGCTGTGGCCGGATTACCGCGCCAGAATAGGGTTTTGGCGGATGGGGCTGGAAAAGCACCGCGACTTTGCGAGAAGTCACCGGCAAAGATCGGCGGGTGAGGCGCCCGCCCCACACACATTTCGAGAACGGAGAACGCCTTGGGAAACTCTTTTGCAACTGTGCCTCCCCCTAGAAAGTTTTCAGCCCGGGCCGCGCTCGTGGACTTGCATGAATCCTCGCGCAGCCTGCTCACCGAGTGTTTCCGGCAATTCGGCATAGACAGCGTTTCCATGACCGGGGACAACACCAAACGCCTCGCCAGCGAGAAATTTGAGGCTTGCGTGATCCACCTGGGCGCGCAAGCGAAACCGGTGCTGGAATCAGCGCGCACCTCCCGCTCCAACAGCCGAATGATTATTTACGGCGTTGGCGGCTCGCTGAAAGAAGTAATGAAGCTTTCGCAATACGGGATCAACGCGGTATTTAACGAGCCCCTGGAGCGCCCAGCGGCGCTGAAGCTGGTCAGAGCGACCCAGATGCTTGTATTGCACGAGTTCCGCCGTTACGTACGCATTCCGGTGATCACAGAAGTTTCTGTAGTTGCGGGCAGAAACCGGAACTTTATCGCCAGCAGCCACGAACTGAGCAGCGGTGGCATGTCGTGCAGGAGTTCGGAGGAAGTTGCCCCCGGCTTGCCGGTGGAGATTTCATTCGCCCTGCTGACCTTGCCCCGCATTTGGGTCCGTGGCACGGTGTCCTGGCACAAACCGGCGAGCAAGACGTTCGGCGTCCGGTTCGATACTCACGATGAGCGGCGTCTCCGAATTAAGGAATGGGTGGACTCTTACCTGGAAAGCTAGCTATCCGCCAAGCCAGTCAGAAAATAATCCCGCATACGGAGTCTTTCCGGCTGCGGCTGCTCTGATTCCTTCCTGCTTCTTCTCTGATATTCGAGGATTCACTGTATTGTCCCTGCTCCCGGCCCGGGCTACGCTTCTTTCTGGTCATGAATTTCAGGAGGAACTCATGAATTGGGACCGGGTGGAAGGCAAATGGAAGCAGGTAAAAGGTTCGGCGAAAATCCGCTGGGGCAAACTGACTGATGATGACCTGGATGTGATCGCCGGACAACGCGACCAACTGGTGGGGCGCATCCAGGAGAGGTATGGGATAGCGAAAGACGAAGCGCAGCGCCAGGTCGAAGAATGGAACCGGACTCTCGATAAGGAGAGAGAGTACGAGAAAGAGTCGAATCTCAGACGAAAAGCCAGTTAACTAATCCGCGAATGTGAGGATGAGGCCTCTGGGAACCTCAAGCCGAATGTTCAGCGCTGGCGCGCAACGGGTAGGGATCTTCGCGGGCACCTAAAGGCACGGTGGCGCGAACCGTGGTGCCCTGGTCGTCCGATAGGACCTCAAACGTACCCCCTAACTCGTGAATGCGCTCACGCATTCCCGCTAAACCAACCCCCAGTTTGGTTCCGTCTCCCTCGATCTGCTGAAGAACGTAAGCGGGCATGCCGCGGCCGTGGTCGCGAATCTCGATACTGACTTGTTCCGCGTCCGCGTCCACCTTGATTTCTGCCGAGGCGGCGCGGGAATGGCGGTGCACGTTGGTGAGACTCTCTTGCAGCACGCGAAACAAAGCAATTTCGACTGATTCCGGAAGACGCGGCAAGTCCGGCGGCAAGTCCAGAGAAACCGGGATACGGCTGCGTTGCGAAAAACCACTTACGAACCAGCTTGCCGCCGAGGAGAATCCAGCTTCATCCAGCAACGGCGGATGCAGCAAGTGTGAAAGCGTACGAGTTTCGGCAATAGATTTGTCCAGAATGTCACTACACTCAGCTAAAAGTGCCTCATTCTTTCCTACGCCTGCGCTGCTGAGCATCTCGATGGCGATCTTCAACCCTGCCAGGTACTGACCCAGGCTGTCGTGCAGTTCGCGTGCGATTCGGCGGCGCTCCTGGTCCTGGATGCCCAGGAGCCGGCCGCTGAGTTTTCGCAGGGCTTCTTCGGCTTTGCGGCGGGCGGTGACGTCCACCGCGATTATTCCGACTTGCGAAAACGCGCTCTGATCTTCGCGAATAGGGAAATAGTTCACCAGCCAATGACGGACATCTCCGGGCGTTCCCGGCAGTTCCCCGGAGATTTCACGGTCGAAGACCGGTTTGTTGGTCCGCAGCACCTCACGGAGCAAGCTGTCGGCCTGCGCCCCACGCTCGCCAAAAACTTCCGAAGCCGATTTTCCCACGAGATCGGCGGGATTCAGTCCGGCCATTCGCGGCAGCACGTCGTTGAAGCGAGTGTACCGGAACTGCGAATCGAGGATGCCGAAGCCCACGGTTGAGGACAAGAAGAAGGCGTCCACAATTTCCTGGCTGCGCCGGGCGGCGAACTCAGTACGGCGATGCTGAGTGAATTCATAGCTCAACAGAAACATCTCTGCTACCAGCAGCATCAGCGCGATCACGAAGGAAGCGCCAATCAACTTCAGTGTGTGCTGGTAATTGTCGCGCGACGCCTGTTGCCGCTCGTTCAGCAACTGATCTTCTTCATCGCGCATTTTTTGCAGAGCCTGATGGATACGGTTCCCCAGTTCCGCAGTCTGCAACGTAATTCCGATTTCCAGGTCGCTTGATGAGGTGCCCCGCTCTCCCGCCTGGATGGAATTGGAGATCAATTCAAACTCTCGTGCGATGTCCGCTTCAATCGCATTCAGTTCTTGCAACCGGCTGGCGCTATCCGAAACCAGGCGTCGAAGGTGGGCGATATCCTTGGGAGCATCTTCGATCGCAGCGCGATAGTCGGCCAACAGCGATTCGTTCCCGGTTATGACGAAAGCACGGCGGGAGTTGCTGGCTTGGAAAACCTTGGAGCCAAGGTCCTCCAGCACGGTCTGAACTTCGCGAGTGTGGCCCACCAGAGATTCGCCGGCGCGTTGGCGGCTGCTGGCGCGGAATAGAAAGACGCTGCTGCCTACCATTAAAACAACGGCGACGGCGAATGCCGTCCACGCAATACCTCGAAGGGAGAAGCTCATTGCAAAGGCTTCGATGTCGGAAACACGCTTCGCTCTAGCTTGGCGCGCTCTAGCTTGGCCGTACTATAGCACTGTACCGACCTCGCGCAGAGAGGTGTCGGCCTGTAGAATAGACGCAAATGGGCATCCCTTCGCAGCTAGTACAAATTGAGACTGGGCCGCTTGTGCGGCAGCCTAAACCTTCGTGGCTCAAGGCGAAAGCTCCGGTAGGGGAAAACTTTCACCAGCTCAAGAAGTTGGCACGGGGACTCGGACTGCATACGGTATGCGAGTCGGCACAGTGCCCGAATATTGGCGAGTGCTGGAACCACCGCACGGCCACATTCATGCTGCTTGGGGATATTTGTACCCGCCGTTGTGGATTCTGCGCGGTACCCAAGGGACGTCCCCAGCCGTTGGATCTCGATGAGCCACGCCGAGTTGCGGAAGCCGTCGCAACTTTGGGCCTAAAGCACGCCGTGATCACCAGCGTGAACCGTGACGACGACAACCTGGGCGGAGCCAGAATTTTTGCGGAGACCATCCGCGAAGTAAGAAAAGCCGCACCGGATTGCCGGGTCGAAGTCTTAATCCCCGACTTTCAGGGAATCGATGAAGCGTTGCGTATCGTCCTCGATGCCCGGTCTGACGTTCTGAATCACAACACCGAATCTGTTCCGCGGCTCTACCGTGCCGTGCGATCTGGAGCGCGATACGAGCGAACGCTGCGACTACTAGAAAACGCAAAGAAGTTCTCGCCGGGGATGGTCACCAAGTCCGGGGTAATGGTCGGCCTTGGCGAGACTATGACGGAGCTGGTGGACGTTTTCCGCGACTTGGCGGTTAGGGGAGTAGATATCCTGACTGTCGGCCAGTACCTACGGCCATCTCGCGATCATCTGCCGATTGCGCGTTTCTATACGCCTGATGAATTTCAGTATCTGAAAGAAGAAGCACTGCGGCTCGGCTTCCGGCATGTGGAATCAGGACCGCTGGTTCGGTCGAGCTATCACGCGCACGAGCAGGCAGACGGCATCAGTCGTCCACAAGCACGCACTTCTCCCTAACTAGTCCCAAGGGTGCCCCGTTCGAGCTCCGCTTGGGCGGGGATTTTCGGTGGGTGGTTCGTATTCCCACCTTAGGAAATATCCCAGCTAGCTCCCTCTTCCGCACCGTCCAATGCGATTCAATCTCCTTCCCAAATCACCGCTCAAATAGTGACGAAAACTGCTCCAAGCCCAATCCTCGGGACGCTCGACCAACCCACGCTCGACCGGATTGCGGTGAATGTAACGAAGCTTCTCCACAAATTTGCTGTCGTTCCAGACATTGAAGTCGTAATAGCAGGCTAGCCAGAACGAATCCGGCGCTCGTAGAGCTAGCCTCCGCGCAAACTCCCTGTTTCAGCGACTGCATAGCCTGTGCCAGCGTGCCGCGATCCGGTTCGCTTACTAGTAAGTGCACATGCTCTGGCATCACTACGTAACCATACACTCCGAGTTCGTACTGCTGTCGAACGCGCTCCAGCGCGGCTTCCAAGGTGCTGCGGGACTCGGGAGTTCCGAGATTTGGTCGGCGTTTGTAACAGCTGAACGTGAGGAAGTGGAGCTGGCGGGTCTGGTGGAAGCGTTTCAGTCCCCAGGGCATGAGGCCAGGATATTTCCGCATCGAGGATCACGTCTGTGACGGATGAACACCAACCCCCCGCCCAAGCAGAGCTTGGACGGGGTACCCTCGGGACTTGGCAAACGGAAACTCTTACCACAGTTCGTCCGAGTTAGTATTGGAATGGAGGCCTTGTCACCCATGTTTACCGCTCGGCCGATTGGATTTGTGAGTAGTCCGTACCGGGACGCGAGCGAAGTTCCCAAGGGGCTTGGCGCTAAGCATGAGGCCGATGGTGTGCTCAAGATCCTGCCCGAGTTTGAGCCGGGCCTCACTGACATCGAGGGCTTCTCGCATCTCTTCGTCATCTGGGAGTTCGACCGCTCCCCTAAGGTCGAATTGCGCGGGGACGAATTGCTGGGGACGCCGCCCTCCGACAATCGCCCGCATGGCGTGTTTGCGACCCGATCGCCGCGACGGCCGAACCCGATTGGCCTGACCACCGTCAAGCTGCGTCGCCGCCAAGGCGCCGAGCTGCACGTGCGCGGCGTCGATATGCTCGATGGCACACCTATTCTCGATATCAAACCCTATCTGTCTAACATCCCAGATGAAAAGTTACGGCGCGGATGGCTGGCCGAAGCCGAGAATCGACAGAAGTGATGGGTGCCCCGTTCAAGCTCTGCTTGGGCGGGAATTTTGTCCGAGCCCACTGAGTCTCGACTTAATGAAGCTCAGCCAAGTGAAGAAAGAACCGGCGTGCGCTTCCGATCCCTTGCATGAGCAAAGCGCGACTCAGCTATAACTGACCTTGCGATCGCCCTTCACAATCCGGCCCACGGCGTAATACTTCTCCCCGGCGCGATCGAGCACGCTCTCAACCTTCTTGAACTTTTTCGCTGGAATGACCAGAAGCATTCCCAATCCCATGTTGAAGGTGCGCATCATGTCGTCATGGGGAACGTTTCCGAGCGCCTGAAGATGGGCGAAGATCGGCAGCACTGGCCAGGAGCCATATTCGATTACGGCTGAAACTCCGCGGGGGAGCACCCGTGGCAGGTTCTCTGTGATGCCTCCACCGGTGATGTGCGCCATGGCCGATACACAGTCGGCCGCTGTCAGCTTCTTGATGATCGCCCAGTAGCTGCGGTGGGTCTTCATGAGTTCATTTCCGACCTTGCCCTTGATTTCATTGACGTAAGTTTCGGGCTCGTACTGGGCGATTTCGAAGAGCAGCTTGCGGGCGAGGGCATAGCCGTTCGTATGCAGGCCGGTCGAGGGGAGTCCAAGGATAATGTCGCCGGGTTCGACGGTTTTGCCGGTGACGATGCGGTCGCGCTCGACAACGCCCACGATGAATCCCGCGAGATCGTACTCGCCTTCGGGATAGAAGCCCGGCATCTCGGCGGTCTCGCCCCCGATCAGGGCACAGCCATTGTGCTTGCAGGCCTCAGCGATGCCTTCGACAACTTTTTCGGCGACCTCGGGCTCTAGTTTGCCAGTCGCCAGGTAGTCCATGAAGAAGAGAGGTGCCGCGCCTTGGACAGCGATGTCGTTCACGCAATGATTCACCAGGTCGGCGCCGATGGTGTGATGGACCTTCATCTCAAAGGCGAGTTTCAGCTTTGTGCCCACACCATCCACGCTTGAAACCAGCACGGGATCGAGGTACTTCGCCTTATCGACCGCGAACAGGCCCCCAAAGCCGCCGATTTCGCTGAGCACACCCTTGGTGAAGGTCTTATGGGCCAGATACTTGATGCGTTGCTTGGTACGATTGGCTTGGTCGATATTGACGCCCGCGTCGGCGTAGGTGATGGTTTTGGAAGAATTTTGGGCCACGGTGCGTCCGATTACGATGTGCGGGAGCCTGATGTTTCAGGAGAAAAACTTCCAGATTGTAGCACGTTCGCAGACGAGGAAACGCGAGTCGCTGGACTGATTAATCCGGGAGTGGCTTCCTTCGTGCTCTTTAGTGTCCTTCGTGGTTGGTGATCTTGCGTTCTTTTTTGGGAACGTTTCTGAGAATATTTTCAGATTCGCCTTTTATTCGCTTTACATAAGCGATATACTCCAGCCAGTTTCAACATCGTACTCACAGGAGAGGCATTCATGGCGGACGAGCGGGCACGGGCGATTGATCTGGCATTTGCGCAAATCGAAAAGCAGTTTGGCAAGGGCTCCATTATGCGGTTGGGGTCGAAAGAGGCAATCGTTCCGATTTCCGTGATCTCGACGGGCGCGATTTCGTTCGACGCCGCGCTTGGAGTCGGCGGCTTCCCGCGCGGGCGCGTGATTGAAGTTTTTGGGCCGGAGTCTTCCGGCAAGACCACGATCACTCTGCAAGTAATAGCTGAGGCGCAGAAGACCGGCGGCATGGCCGCATTCGTAGACGCCGAGCACGCGCTCGATCCCGCATATGCCAAAAAGCTGGGCGTGGATGTTGACAACTTGCTGGTGTCGCAGCCCGACTATGGCGAGCAGGCGCTCGAGATTACCGAAGCGCTGGTGCGCTCGAACGCGATCGACGTGCTGGTGGTGGACTCGGTGGCCGCGCTAGTGCCCAAGGCCGAACTCGACGGCGAAATGGGCGACAGCCACATGGGATTGCAGGCGCGGCTCATGTCGCAAGCACTGCGTAAACTGACCGGGACGGTTTCGAAATCACGCACCTGCCTGATCTTTATCAACCAGATCCGCGAAAAAATTGGCGTCATGTTCGGCAACCCTGAGACCACCACCGGTGGTCGCGCCCTAAAGTTCTATTCCTCTGTACGTATAGATATTCGTCGCATCGCAGCCATCAAAGAAGGCGACGTAGTTGTCGGCTCGCGAACCAAGGTCAAAGTGGTGAAGAACAAAGTCGCAGCCCCCTTCCGCGAAGCCGAGTTCGATATTCTTTATGGAGAGGGGATTTCGCGAGAGGGCGATTTGCTTGACCTGGCTGCGAACCAGAACATTTTGGAGAAATCCGGATCCTGGTACAGCTACAAAGGCGAACGCATCGGCCAGGGTCGCGAAAACGCGCGCCAGTTCCTCAAGGAAAACAAAGAAGTCACAGCAAAGCTAGAAGCCGAAGTGCGCAAAGCGCTGGGGCTGATCCCGCCGGGCCCCCAACCGGCGGCTCAGAGCGCGGCCCAGGGAGCGGGTCAAAGCGCGAGAGTGACCACCATGCCGACGGGGACCGAGGGGAAGGGGCCGACGGCAAGAAGATAGAGTCACGAGAACTGGCGGCTACCCGCGTACGTTGGCTGATCGTGCTGATGCTTGTTTCCCGATCTGCTGCTACGAAGATTTTCTCCAAGAACTGAAATACGCGCCTGCCTCGTCGCGGTCTTCCCTTTTTGAAACACAGAATTTCGGCTCTTGGCAATCTTGCGGCAGCAAGGTCTTTGAGCAATTCCTTGGCCTGGAATCCAACAAGTCTGGGCAGAAATTCCGCAAGTCTGGGCACGCAAATCCAGTCTGATGGATGTTATCCGGTCAGACCTACCGCGTCCCCCAGCGGTCTCCGCACCCACAATTGCCATTCGTCACGCCGCCCGAATAGAATCTTCTCAGTCGCTTCATCCGCGTCTCCGGACTCAAAAGAGGGGCATTGAAAAAAGTCACTGCCATCTATCCCGGCTCGTTTGATCCGCCGACCAATGGGCATTTGGATCTGATAGAGCGCGGCAGCCATATTTTTGATGAGCTGGTGGTGGCGATTCTGCGCAATGCGGAGAAGACTCCGCTGTTCAGCGTGGGCGAGCGGCGGCGGATGCTGGAGGATTTGACCTCGGATTTCAAGAACGTTCGCGTGGATGTATTTGACGGGCTGACCGTGGAGTACGCGGCCAGAGTCAAGGCCAGCGCGGTGTTGAGAGGTATCCGCGCGTTGAGCGATTATGAATACGAGTTGCAGATGGCGATGATGAACCGCAAACTCCGTCCTGATCTTGAGACCGTGTTCATGATGCCGGCCGAGCAGTATTCGTATCTCAGTTCGCGACTGGTGCGCGAAGTCGCGCGGCTGGGCGGGGCCATAACTGGATTGGTCCCAGATATGGTGGAACAGCGGCTCAGGGAAAAACTTGATCCCGCGTTCAAGCTTCAATTTCGAAAAGTAAAGGCAGGAAGATAAATGACCCCAGTTACCGAGGCCGCAGTGGCGTTGAAACTCACCGACCGCATCAATCGAATCGAACCCTCCGCCACCATGGCGGTGGTCGCCGAAGCTGACAAATTGCGACAGGCAGGCGTGGATGTGGTGGACCTGAGCGTGGGCGAGCCGCATTTTCATACGCCGCAGCACATCAAGGAAGCGGCGATCGCTGCCATCAGTAACAATTTCACCCGTTACACGGCGGTCGGCGGCACCGCTGAGCTGAAGGATGCGATCATCAAACGCCATGCGCTGGATTTCGGCTCGGCCTACAAGCGCGATGAGGCGATGGCCTCGACCGGTGGCAAGCACGTACTGTTCAACGCCATTCAGGTGCTAGTGGATCACGGAGATGAAGTCATCCTGCCGGTGCCGTACTGGGTTTCGTTCAAGGACATTGTTCGCTACGCCGGCGGCAATTGTGTGCTGCTGCAGAGCGACGAGGACGAAGGTTTTCGTGTGACCGCGGACATGGTCGCGCGCCTGGTGACGCCGCGGACCAAAATGATCATCTTGAATTCGCCGTCGAATCCGACTGGCGCGGTGATGTCGCCGGAAGATTTGACCGAAGTTGCCCGGTTCGCGGCGGAGCGCGGGATTTGGGTGATCTCGGATGAGACGTACGTCTATCTGAACTACAGCGGGCGCGAGTTTTCGCTCGGGTCGTTGGCCGAGCAACGCGATCGGATCATCGTTGTGGGATCGCTATCAAAGACCTATGCAATGACCGGATGGCGGATGGGATTCGCGCTTGCGCCGTCCGCCGTCATCGGCTCCATGCAGAAGTTGCAAAGCCAGTCCACCTCGAACCCAACTTCGATTGTGCAGAAGGCGGCGGTTGCTGCGCTCAATGGACCGCAGAGCTGCGTGGCGGAGATGCGCAAGGAATACATTCAGCTTCGCGATCATATGCTGGCTGGGTTGCGCTCAATTGCAGGAATAAAGTGCGCGAAGCCCGAAGGCGCCTTCTACGTTTATCCGAACATCTCGGCGTTCCTGGGGCGCGGAGGAGTTAGCTCCCCAGCAGACTTCTCTCGGAAGCTGCTGCACGAGGCGCATGTAGCCACGGTCCCTGGCGAAGGATTTGGCACGAATGAGCACATCCGCATCTCTTACGCGACTTCGCAGAAACAGCTGGACCGCGGACTGGAACGCTTGCTCAACTTCGTAAAATCGTAGTGCCGAAGGATTTGGATCGGGTTCGGCGCGGTAGTCGAGACCTTCAGCGTCTAAGCCGCACTTTCGCTCTCGGTAGTGCGCTGGAATGGCAGCAAGAACCTGCTTCGATTTCTCGCGCTTAGTCCAGCCGCAGCGGCCACGCCCATCATCAGATAGAAAATCCCGAACCAGCGGTCCTCCCACCCTGGAAATATCAGGAAATGAAGTGCCGCGTAAGCGATCGCGATTAAGGCGACGATCCTAACACGAGCAGAACCGAGCCAGCCACAGATTCCCACCAGCAGAAAAGGCAGGAAGAAGCTGCCCATGATCAAACCAATTCCCGACCTCAGGGCATGGAAAAAATCTCTTCCCGAGAACTGCACTACCGTTTCACTCGGAGCCAGTAGCGTCCCCGTGAATTCGCGGTAGTACAGCATCTTGATGCCGTAGTCACCGGTAAAGTGATTAATTGTAAATACCGAGCCGACCGCCAGGAGAGCCAATGTTGCGGTCTGCCAAAAATTCAAGCGGCGTTCCAGCCAGCACACAAGGAGCACAGGTCCGGCCAACACCACAACATCCGTCCGGAAGTAAATGCCGGCAAGAAGAACGTTCAGACCCGGCAGAAGAAATCGCTTTTCAAATATCAGGTACAGCGAAGAAAACGCGACCAGGGTTGCGAGCGCATCCGAAGTAGTCGTTCTTCCAAGGCTTAAGAGTGGCGGGGAGATCATGACCACGGAAGCGATCACCGCTGCCAACGGAACCCCTGCATACTTCCATATCCAAGCCATTAACAGACTTCCCAGAAAAAAGTAAGACATGGTGGAAATGAGAGCCCCTGATCGAACTAGACCCAATCCAGTCTTGCTGACGAAAAACAATGCTTGGATATACAGAGGTCTTATCGCGAAGCAGGGGAGAAACTCCCCGACACGATATGGGTCGTTAACTCGCGCTCTGCGAGACTCATTCTCGGCAATGGGAGCATCGGCCCGGCGGCCAAGGAGGTTATCGCGCGACGGCTGGGGCACCCACCGGTCCAGCTCTGATAAACTCTGGCATGAATTCGAACCAGATCAGTGTCTTCCATCAATAACGCATTAGCCATGTACTGCACCGGATCCATCACGTATACGGGCTTCTGGTACAGATGCCGGGAGATGAGGGCTAGAAAGATGAAGATAGCTCGGGATTAATAAGATATCTTTGCGGCTGTAACTTGCCTGGCTCGCCTTCTCCGGAGTGGGGTTGTAGCTAGGCGAGGACTGGCCTTCGCTCGCATGGATTTTAACGGAGCTCAAAGCGTTCATTAATGGCGTCCCATGAGAAGATCTGCAACCTGATTTTCAGGCTCATTCTAGCTGCAAGCGCGACTGGCACTGGCAATCTAATGTCGAGGGGTTCCCTTGTTCATAAACACGTAATGAGTTCATTGTGGCGGACTTTGCGGGCAGCCTCTCTGGTGAGTTAGGCTTCTAATACGGCTGGGGAAAGACTCCCACCCTTCTAAAATCGCGAAGGATGGGGCACCCCTGCACCGCCACTCTCTATGAGCGAACTCTATCCCCTGTTGATGACGCCGTTGTTTGATCCGCGGCCTTGGGGGACGCACGATCTGGCGCCTATCTATCCTCAGCAATTCAAAGAAAAGATAGGGGAATCTTGGCTGACGGGCGATCACTGTAAAGTGCAAAATGGCGTGTTCGCCGGAAGGTCCTTGGCAGACCTCGCATCCCGATACAAGCGCGAACTGGTGGGACAAGCTCCTGCGGACGAGAGCCGGTTTCCGCTGCTGGCGAAATTCTTGTTTCCTCACGAAAAGCTCTCGGTGCAAGTGCATCCTGACGACAACGACGCCCGGGCAATTGGCCAGCCTTGGGGGAAGACCGAGTGCTGGTACGTCGCCCATGCCCAGCCGGGAGCGGAGATTGGACTAGGACTGAAGGCAGGAACGACGCGAGCTCAATTTGAAACTGCAATCCACGAGAATCGAGCAGAGGAGAGGCTCAGTTGGATCAAAGTTTTCGCGGGTGACATGATCTATGTCGCCGGAGGCACGGTGCATACCCTGGGGCCTGGCTCAGTCATCGTGGAAACACAGCAGCAGTCGGATACTACGTTTCGCCTGTACGATTACGGGCGCCCCCGCGAGTTGCATTTGAAAGATGGACTGAAGGTCATCAAAGAGAAAGCGGCGTCAGGGAAGGTCAAGCCTCAGCCGCTTTCAAAATTTGGGAGGAACGGCAATCGCGTACAGCCGCTGGTCGCTTCCGCTTATTTTGAGGTGGAGAAATTTGAATTGAATGCACCGCAGGATTTTGATTTGCGCGATGCCGCCAAATCTTCAGCGCAGATTTTGGTAGCGATTCAAGGCACGGCTCTGGTCGAAGCGCCGGGTTGTGATCCAGTCAGTTTTGGTAAAGGAGACGCCGTAGTGCTGCCGGCTGCTGTCCCGCAGTTTAGAATTCAGCCGCAGCCGACCGTTCAGTTCCTGAAATCGATGGTGCCCGGTCAGCCGGTCCCGGAGCCGGAAACAGTTCGAGATTGAAGATTTCAGTTTTGCCATCAATTCGCCGTTAGGATTCAATCTGAAATCTGCAATCTGAAATCCCAATGAGCTCCAACTTCTATCCCGTTATCCTTGCCGGAGGACGCGGCACCCGCTTCTGGCCGTTGAGCCGCAAGAAACGGGCCAAGCAACTGCTCGCATTGGATGGCAGGCAGACCATGATTCAGCAGACGATAGCCCGTCTGCTACCACTCGCGCCCGCAAAACAGTTCTGGGTCGTCACCAACGAAGATTTGCGCCCGGAAATATTGCGGCAACTACCGAAGGTGCGGCGCGAGCAAATCATCGCAGAGCCTGTGGGTCGCAACACAGCGCCAGCCATTGGCTTGGCGGCATTCATTCTTCAGCGTACCGAGCCGGATGGCGTCATCGGACTGTTTCCCTCAGACCACGTCGTCGCGGACGGCAAGCGTTTCGGGGAAGTTTTGTCAGAAGGGCTGGAGGTGGCGTCCTCAGGGGAAAACATCGTAGTGCTCGGTGTCCAACCCACGCGGGCGGAAACCGGGTACGGATATATTGAAGCGGGGTCGCTCTCGGCGGGCAGCACGCGCCACGTGCGCAGGTTCACAGAGAAGCCAAATGCAGAACGCGCGGCCGAGTTTCTGCGTACCGGAAATTTCTTTTGGAACAGCGGAATGTTTCTATGGAGCGCGAGAACACTGAGCCATGCCCTGGAGGAACATCTTCCGAAAACAGCTTCTCTGTTGAAAGAAATTGCCGGCAGTTACGGAACGTCGAAGTTCGCCAGCACTTACGGGCGGCTCTACCCGCGATGCGAAAACATTAGCGTGGACTATGCCATTCTCGAGCCAAGATCGGCTAAGGGCGAGCAGGCTTCGAATATCTTCTGTTTGACCGCAGATTTTGGCTGGAACGATCTGGGCTCGTGGACTGCCCTTCATGAACACCAGGTTGCGCAACGGTCGTCGGCTGACGGCAACCTGATCTCCGCCCAGGGCATCTTCACGCTGAACGCAAGCGGGAATTACGTTCACGCACCTGGCAAGTTCGTGGCGGTGGTCGGGGTGGACGATATTGTGGTGGTGGAAACCCAAGACGCGCTGCTCGTGACGACACGAGCCCACGCGCAAGATGTCGGTAAGGTTGTGAAGTATCTCGACGAAAAGAAATTGAAGAAGCTGGTGTGAGAGAAGCGGTCGTTGGTCGTTGGTCGTTCGTTGTTGGTCGTTGGTCTTTGATGTTTGGCCAACCAGTTCGACGCGAACTTAAGGTGATAGATAGCTCTCGATGACTGACATTACAACGCCGACGACGAACGACGAAGGACCAACGACCGCTCCTATCAGATTCGGCACCGACGGATGGCGCGCGGTCATTGCCGACGACTTCACGTTTGCTAATGTTCGCCGCGTCGCCGGTGCGATTGCCTCTTATGTATTGAAGCACGAGGATCCATCGCGCGGACTCATCGTCGGCTACGACACGCGTTTCGGATCGCCGCGTTTCGCGCGCGCAGCGGCCGAAGTGCTCGCCGCAGCCGGCATTCCGGTTCGCCTCGCCGACGACTATGCCCCAACACCCGCTGTTTCCTTGGCAGTCAAGAACACGGAAAGCGCTGGCGGCGTCGTCATCACTTCCAGCCATAATCCCTGGAACTGGAATGGCGTAAAGTTCAAGGCCAAATTCGGCGGCTCCGCAACTCCGGCAATCATGAAGATCATCGAGGAAGAAACGGCAGCGGGATCCATGCCCAACGGCAAGCAGGCGAGCATTGAGCAGGTGGACCTGAAGCCTGCTTACCTTCGGGCAATTTGTCGTTTTGCCGATCTCGACCTCATTCGTGAGGCGCGGTTCAAGTTTGCTGTCGATTCCATGTATGGTTCTGGGCGTGGCGTGCTCGCTCACATTTTTAGCGAGCATAAAATTGACTTCATCGCGATCAGGCAGGATGTCAATCCACTCTTTCCTGGCATTAATCCCGAGCCGATTGAGCCGCACGTCCGCATGCTGCAAGAAACAGTTACGCGCGAGGGCTGCCACGCGGGTTTTGCTACGGACGGAGACGCGGACCGCATCGGCGCGGTGGCTGAAGACGGGAGCTTTGTAGATGCACACAAAATTTTCTCCGTGTTGCTCGACTGGCTATTGCGGCGCAAACAGTGGTCCGGAGAGGTGGTTCGCGCTTTCAATACGACGCGCATGCTCGACCGCATTGCCGCAAAGTACGGGCGCAGGCTGAACGAGTGTCCGATCGGATTCAAATACATTGCCGACCTGATGATGGAGCGCGAGATCGTTATTGGAGGCGAGGAATCAGGCGGAATCGGGTATTCGCGCTATCTTCCCGAGCGCGATGGCATTCTCAATTCTTTGCTGCTCGCGAACGTCATGGCGGAGGAGCAGAAGCCGCTTGGAGAGCTGGTTGCGGGGCTCCAAAAAGAATATGGGCCGCATTATTATGGCCGCCGCGATCTCCACATTCCCGAAGAGGTAAAGCGCAGTGCGATTGACCGCGCCAGCCACGATGGAACAACCCGGCTGGGCAAGTATGCCGTTTTGAAAAAAGAAGGGTTGGACGGAATCAAATTCTTTCTCAATGCTTCGAAGAACGGCACCGGCGCCGAGCCCTGGGTGCTGTTCCGCGCCTCAGGCACTGAACCTCTGTTACGGATCTACGCTGAGGCCGCTTCGCCGGAGCTGGTCGAGGAAGTACTCGCGTCCGCGGAAGCGTTTGTTCACTCCGCGTAGGCCCTTCCTCGGCGAGGGCGGGTCTGTTGTCCAAAGGTAGCTTGAACCTTCAGAATGTCGCCCGGTTTCGTCCCATAGTGCAATAATCTAGAGTAATGGCCGCCACGAGCACACTTGCGCCTCCCGATTCGCCGGAGGTGCGCAAATACAACCGCATCCGAAGATGGCTGGGAATTTGCGAATTTCTGCTCGCGCTTGCGATGCTGCTGGTTCTGTTGAAGACCGGCTGGACGGGGTGGCTCCGCGATGTCGCTTTACAAGGCGCTTTTCAAAGCTATGTCTTCGCGGTCTTTCTGTACGTTCTGATGCTGCTGGTTATCAGTAAAATTCTCGCACTGGGAATGGACTACTACAGCTTCCGCCTCGAGCATCGTTATCAGCTCTCGAATCAGAAACTACGCGCGTGGATATGGGACGAAGTCAAAGGGTTTCTGGTCAGCGCCATTTTGGCGGGGCTGTTGGTGGAACTCCTTTACTTCATCATTCGCCAATTCCCCCAGTACTGGTGGCTGGTCGCGTGGCTAGGGTTCCTCGGCGTGACCGTGCTCCTGGCGCAACTTGCGCCGGTAGTACTCTTTCCGATTTTCTATAAGTTCGAGCCACTGCAAGACCAAGACCTGAAGCTGCGATTGATTCGGTTAGGAGAGCGCGCCGGCACCCGCGTGCGTGGAGTGTACAAATGGCATTTGTCTGAGAAGAGCAAGAAAGCCAATGCGGCACTCACAGGGCTGGGGAGCACACGACGCATCATTCTGGCGGACACACTGCTAAACAACTATTCACCGGATGAAATTGAAGCCGTCCTCGCTCATGAACTTGGGCATCATGTCTATAGGCACATTCTGAAAGGCATTGCCGTTCACGCTGGGGTCACTTTCGTTGGATTCTGGGCGGCGAATTGGGCGCTACATTATGCGGTGGACCGGTTGCATATGTTTGAGACGCTCTCTGACTTTGCTAACCTTCCGCTGCTGGCGCTCATCTTCGCCTTGCTCTCGTTCCTATTGATGCCAGCCATGAACGCGTTTTCGCGGTTCAATGAACGCCAGGCGGACCGGTATGCGTTCGAAAATATTGCGAGCGTTGATCCGTTCATTTCTTCCATGAACAAGCTTGCTCTCCAGAACCTGGCCGAGCGTACGCCATCACACTGGGTGGAGTGGTGGTTTCATTCGCATCCGGCGATCGCACGCAGAGTCACGGCCGCCGAGGCGTGGGGCAGAGCAAACCAATAACCCGGACGGCGCGCCAGTCAGCGAGTCTCCAAGGTCTTCACAACCCGTGCGAAGTCTTCCTCCGTGTCCACTCCGATGCTGTCGTAAGGAGTTTCAGCGGCGTAAATCGGAATACCATTTTCGAGAAAGCGCAATTGCTCAAGCCGCTCGGAACGTTCCAGCGACGATTCCGCAAGAGCAATGAACGCGTCGAGCGCGGGCTTGCGGTAAGCGTAAATCCCCAGGTGTTTGAAATATCGCGGATGTGAACCATCGCGGTCATACGGAATAGTGGAACGGGAGAAGTACAGAGCACGCTGGCTCAAGTCGGTGACAATTTTGACCGCATTAGGATTGGCAATGTCCTCTGCCACAGCCGGGGTTTTCAGAGTCCCCACGGGAATATTTGGATCTTTCATCAGTTCGACTAGTGAGGCAACGTGGTCAGGGCGAATCATCGGTTCATCGCCTTGCACGTTGATGTAAACATCTGCTTGAACCGACTGCGAAATTTCGTGGACCCGCTCGGTGCCGCTGCGGTGCTTGTCCGACGTCATGCGGGCGTTGCAGGAATGTTTGCGGCAAACAGCGATAATTTCCTCTGAATCTGTGGCGATGATGACGTCGTCGAGCAAAGGCGATGACCGAACCGACGCGTAAACCCAAACGGCCAACGGACGCCCATGAATCTCCCTTAGCATTTTGCGCGGGAGCCGGGTGGAAGCAAGCCGCGCAGGAATGACAGCGATGAATTTCATGACGTGCTAGTGTCAAGGTTTTGCGGCCGGGTTGCAAATCGGCGGAAGCAGTGTCTTTCGAGCACCGGCCTGAATGGTACAATCAAGTTTAGCTGCAGGAACGGAAGCCACGCAGCTGCGCGAACGCAATTTCCGGATCGTCCCTCTCGCGTTCCCTTACAATTTGCAATGTGGCGGTGTAGCTCAGGTGGCTAGAGCGAGGGTCTCATAATCCCTAGGTCGTTGGTTCGAGTCCAACCGCCGCCACCAAAAACTGAAGAAAGGACGACAAACGTTGCGACGCAAATGCGCAGTCGGGAAAGACTTGGAGAGCAACTTGAGCTTGTAGCCACGATACGGATGTAGAAGTGTCTCGTTTCGTAGCTGTTTAGTGAGGCTGCGACGACCTGGGCAGGCTGTCACAAGAAGAACGTCTCCACCACGTCAATAACCTGATATCGGGAATCCAGCACGGGCAGATAGCGCCACTTATCGAATGTCAGACAAGGATGCGAAATGTCAAAGCCAATCATGTCGCCTACGCGAATGCTGCCTGCATCGGCAATTCCCATATAAGCGTGCTGATCCATCATCTTAGTCAATCTCCATGATTCGGGGGCAGCGATGGCCTTCGCACTGTCCGGCCGGTAATGCAGTGCCGGCACCGGCAAACCGGCGTCGAAGGCCGCATCGCGCTTTCCGAGAGCAATGATCGCTATATTCTTCTCAGGGACCGACTGCACGTATGCCCACAACTGCAACGCTGGCAGCAGCGTCGAATTCATGCGCTGTGCCACTGGATTACGAACCTTGATTTTCTGCTGAGCGTCACGATAGACGCCGACGTCGTGGGTGAGGTAGCATCCGGGACGCAATATCACTTCCAGCGACTCGCCAATGTTTGCCTTGCAAAAAACATCTGCCACCACGTCGTACCAGGCTGAACCGGCGCCCGAAAGGATGATCGGACTTCGATCGAAACGTTTCTCCTGCGCCAATTCACACATCACGGTCACGGCGTGTTGCAAAAAATCGCGTATAGACGCTTCGTCATTCAGTATGCCTTCGTAAACTTCGAGCCCACACAGCAAAACGTGATCGCGCCTGGAACTCAAGGCTACGAGCACTTCATGAAGTTGTTCACGATCGCGGAGTCCCGTCCGGCCGCCCTCGACTCCGAGTTCGATTAAGACGTTCAGCCGCTGTCCGCGATCCTGGAAGAAACGGCCGACGGTTTCCACCTGCTCAGCAGAATCCACCAGACAGAAAAATTCGAACTGTGGGTCTTCGAGCAGGCGCGAAATGATCGACAGGTTCTGCCGCCCCACCAATTGATTCGCCATGAGCACGCGATGAACCCCATGTTCATATGCCACGCGGGTTTGATGGGCAGTCGCCAGAGTTATGCCCCACGCCCCTGCCTGTAGTTGCCGCATGAACAGTTTCGGCGCCATGGTGGTCTTGCCGTGAGGCGCGAGCTTGGCACCGTATACCTCGGCAAAGTTCTGCATCCACTCCAGATTGTGAGAAAGTTTGTCTTCGTAGAGCACGGCTGTGGGCAGGCTGAGATCTTCACGCAACAAATTCCATCCCAGGCGGGCTATTTCATCAGAGTCAAGAGCTCGATCCAGTCTTCCCAGTCCCTTGGAGAGGGGCAGAATCAGCGCGGCTGGTTCGCTTGGCTTCATGTCTTGGTGCCTTCTATCCACTCGCGGACTTTCGTACTGCTACTCGCCGCGTGATAGAAAGTAACATACGCTGGCAGCTTCGTATTGGCTCTTGAGGAGAGTTCGTGCCCCACTGCGACACCATAATCCGCAACGTGCAAATCCTCGATGGTAGCGGAGGTGAATCGCGGCTCGGCAACGTTGCGATTGGCCACGGGCAAATCGCGGCGATTGGTGATCTCTCCGACTATTGGACGCGACATGACGTAGATGGCGAGGGCAAGGTCCTCGCGCCGGGCTTCATCGATGCGCACACACACGACGACCTTTATCTGATTCGCGCCCCCGAGATGCTGCCCAAGTTGTCACAAGGTGTCACGACGGTGATCGTTGGAAATTGCGGGATCAGCGCCGCACCTGTCCAGTTGAAAGGCAATCCACCAGAGCCGATGAATCTACTGGGCGAAGCGAACGCGTTTCGGTATCCGACTTTCGCTGACTATACGAGAGCTGTTGCCGCGGCTCAACCCGCAATAAATGTGGCAGCTTTGGTAGGGCACACTGCGCTGCGCAACAACCACATGGATCGGCTTGACCGAACCGCAAGCGAGCGCGAAATTGCTGCCATGCGCGCCCAACTGCGTGAGTCACTCGATCACGGCGCGCTCGGTTTAAGCACCGGACTGGCCTACTCGTCGGCCAACTCAGCTTCCACTTCGGAAGTCACCGCTCTCTGCGAGCCTCTCTTAGAGGCCAACGCAATTTACGCCACCCACATGCGAACTGAAGGCGATCAGATACTCGAAGCAATGGAGGAAGCCTTCCAGATCGGCCAACGCGCTAGTGCGCCGCTGGTCATTTCACATTTGAAGTGTGCAGGTGTCGACAACTGGGAGCGCAGCGCCGATCTATTGGAGTTGCTGGAAAAGGCCGGCAATGACCATGCGATTGGCTGGGATTGCTATCCGTATGCAGCCAGTTCCACCATTCTCAGCTTGCGTCAAGTGGACGAGCGCATCGCCATCACGATCACCTGGTCTGAACCACATCCAGAAATGTCCGGGAAAAATCTCTCACAGATTGCGGCAAACTGGGGGACAACTCAAATCGAAGCTGCCCGGCGCTTGCAGCCTGCTGGCGCGATCTATCACTGCATGTCTGAAGGTGATGTGCGCCGGATTCTGCAACATCCCGGCACCATGATCGGCTCCGATGGTTTGCCCAACGACCCCTTCCCGCATCCGCGGCTTTGGGGCACGTTCCCGCGCGTGCTTGGACATTACTGTCGTGAGCAAAAACTATTCTCCCTCGGAGAGGCCGTCCGCAAAATGACCAGTTTGCCCGCAAAGCGTTTTGGCTTGACCGACCGGGGGTGGGTGCGAGAAGGTTACGCGGCAGACTTGATTCTGTTCAACGCCGTGACTGTGCGCGATACCGCCAGCTTTGCCGAGCCGGTCAATGCTGCAATCGGGATTGACGGGGTGTGGGTGAATGGCGAGTTGGCCTATTGGAACCAGGCTTCAACCGGTCAGCATGCCGGTCGTTTTTTGCGACACAAGAGCAAAAATGCCGCCAGTAAGAATTAAGGATGATAAAGAGGAGCAGACACGATGAGCATAAAGCGCTACGGCGCCGAAGATGGCAAAGGTAACGCAGGCCTGCCTTTCGCGCGCGGTGTCGAAGCTGATGGCTGGCTGTATGTATCCGGGCAGGTGCCGATGGCCAATGGCGAAGTCGTCGCCGGCGGTATCGTTGCGCAAGCTCACCAGGCGATCCGGAATCTTTTATCCGTTTTGGTAGAAGCCGGCTATGGTCCTGAGCACGTAGTGCGCTGCGGCGTGTGGCTGGACGATGTCCGTGATTTTCAGTCTTTCAATCAAGTTTTCAGGGAGTATTTCGGCCAGAATCTTCCGGCCCGAGCTTGCGTCGTCTCCAGCATGGTCCTCGATTGCAAAGTCGAGATTGATTGTGTGGCCTTTCAAAAACCGGGGAAGTGAGTTCTGTCTGACTGGGATTAGCGCAGTATCGTTCTTCGCCTTATGGCCGACAGCCACGATATCTACTTGCTGATTGCCGCTCTGGCATCCGTTATCGCGTTGATTGTCCTCATCGCGCGTTTGAAGATGAATCCTTTCATCGTGTTGATGACGGTGTCGGTGGCGCTGGCATTGGTCACGCGCATGCCGGCTCAAAACATAATCAAGTCTTTTGAAACCGGCGTCGGCGCGACTTTAGGACATATAGCCATCATCGTTGCGCTGGGGACGATGATCGGGAAGATGATGGCGGAGTCCGGCGGCGCTGAGCGAATCGCACGCACCTTGATTGAGATCTTTGGTGAACGGCGCGTGCCGTGGGCGATGGCGGCGGTGGGTTTCCTTGTGGGATTGCCGGTGTTTTTTGAAGTCGGCTTCGTATTGCTGGTGCCAATCGCTTTCAACGTTGCCCGCCGCACTGGCACCTCGCTGATTTTGGTCGGCCTGCCAATGGTTGCCGGACTATCGGTTGTTCACGGACTGGTGCCGCCACATCCGGCGGCGATGTTGGCGGTCACGGCTTACAACGCCGATATCGGCCGCACCGTCTTTTATGCCGTGCTGGTCGGAATCCCAACCGTCATTATTGCCGGACCTCTGTACACCAAGTTGATCGCGCCTTACATTCGGCTCGACGCGGACAACCCGATCGCTGCGCAATTTGTTGACGATGCTGCACACCGTGACTTGCCCAGCTTTGGGCTGACCGTGGGAACGATTCTGCTTCCCGTCGGATTGATGCTTATCGGCAGCTGGGCCGATTCTTTCGCGCCGCCGCAGAGCGCGGTGAATGGCGCATTGCATCTAGTCGGCAGCGCTGATATCGCGCTTCTCGTGGGCGCTATGGCAAGCTTCATCACATTGGGGAGAATGCGAGGGTTCAGCCGCGAGACCATTCTAAAGTTCTCCGAACAGTGCCTGGCGCCGACTGCATCTATCACTCTGCTGATCGGAGCAGGCGGTGGCTTCGGTCGCATTCTGCAGGACAGCGGAACCTCGCAAGCCATCATCAACCTGGCGCTCCATGCCCATATATCAATTCTCTTCTCGGCGTGGCTGGTGGCTGCACTCGTCCGTTTGGCGACGGGGTCGGCGACAGTCGCCATGACTATGGCCTCAGGAATCGTTGCTCCCGTCGCCATTCATACCGCAGTCCGGCCCGAATTGTTAACCATTGCGACCGGCGCGGGCTCGTTAGTTTTTTCCCATTTCAATGACGGCGGCTTTTGGCTGGTGAAAGAGTATTTCGGCATGAGTGTTGCTCAGACTCTAAAGAGCTGGTCGGTCTGCGAAACCATCATTTCTGTAGTCGCGCTGCTGTTGACGTTCGCACTGTCGGCGGTAATTTGAAGCAACGGGATTGCTCAGTTGCGCTCTCGCACTGAATACGGTTATGCACTAGGTGAGTGGGATTACGAGTGTGTGGCCCGAAAAGACTGCAGGCAACGGCGGGCGGTTTCTAACTCGCCGAAGCGGCTGCCTTCCTGCTCCAGCAAGTAATATTCGACACCGCCAACGCTCTCCGCAGCGGCGAAGATATTTTTCCAATCCGCGCTGCCCTCGCCGAACAGGACTTTGTAGCCTTTGGCGGGATCAGAAGACCAATCTTTTAGGTGAAGAGAACGGATTCGTCCTGGATTGGCGCGTATCCAGGAGACTGGGTCAGAACCCACTTCAAGGCAGGTGCCCACATCGAGCTGAAGCATGACGGATGGCTTCGTATTCTTGGCGAGTATTTCAATCGGACGCACACCCTCAACCGGCGTGAACTCGGGTTGATGATTGTGATAGCCAGGTTTCAGGCCTGACGGTTCGAGTTGCTCGGCGGCGGAGTTCAGTTCATCGGCGATGGCCTTCCAGCCATCAAGCCCGGGTTTCGGATGGGAGCTCGCCATCACAATGTACTTGCAGCCCAGAATCAGGTTCATGTCTCGGGTGCGATGAACATTTTCTGGGCTGAAGTATTCCTGGTTGTTGTGAGTGGAATAGCAACGGATGCCGAGGTCATCCAGAAGCTTGCGCATTTGTTTTGTCTGGCTCTCGCTTCAATCGAAATAAGGAGAATAAAACTCGACGCACTGGTATCCGAGCTGAGCAACCGAGCGCACGGTGCCCTCGAGATCCTGCTTGAGCGCGTCACGAACCGAATACAGCTCAAGCCCGATGGGAATGGATGTGGACGCGCTGGCCTTGAGCGCCCACGGAAGCATCGCTGAGACAGCCAGGAATGAGCGCCGGGAGAGAGACATGGGCAGAATCGTACTCCGGAATCAAAGGAATTTCACCTTGTTCGTCGACTCATTCCCAAGCGGTTCTGATTTGCCGCGCCATAGATGTCGGACTGTGCGCCGGACGCTTCAAGTACTCAGCCACTGTCGTGCTGTCAGGCAGAGCTGTTACCTGGCCTTCGGTAATCTGCCAATCTGTCGCAGCAGGGGGCATACTAACTCCAGCAGTTATGCCATATCTCCCACAAGAGCAGCCTAGCCGCCGGCCTGAACGGGTCCGTTTTGCTGAAAACACCCCCGTTGTGCTGCGATTTCCTGACGGCCGCCGTTTCTCCGGCGAATTGCAAGTCATCTCCGTTACCGGAGGATTACTCTCGTTGTCGCCGTCATTGCAGCAGGGCTCGGTTGTGAAATTGATGTTCCTCGCCCGTACCGGAACTGTGTTGGCTTCGGCACAGATGTTAAGTCCCATCGCATGGGACAAGCAGCCCTTCAGGTTTGTAACCCTGCATGAAGACGACCAGTCGAGGCTGCGCGCAGCTATTGATATGTCATTGCAACAGGCCCGCCGTGAAGCTGAAGAGAGAAGCCGCGAGCGCGAGAAACTGGAAAAATTCAGCGCCTGGTAGCCTGAAATCACAGCCGAAGACATTAGATCTCTTCTTCGCGCCGCTGCTTGCGAATATCAATACCCAACTGCTCGGCCTTTTTGTAGAGATGGCTACGCTCCAAGCCGAGTGCCCTTGCGGCATTCGTCATGTGAAAGCTTGCACGTTTCAATTCGGCGAGAATTACCTGGCGCTCGAAAGTCTCCACGCGGTCGGAAAGCGTTCCTGAACCTAAACTGACGCCCGATGCTTCTGAGCTGGGCGCAAGCACGGAACGAACCGTTTCTACCTCAACTTCATCGCCGAATGCCAACAGCATCAAACGTTCGACCATATTACGCAGCTCGCGGATATTGCCCGGCCAGGAATAGTCCTGCAAAGCCTGCACCGCGTCGGGAGCGAATTTCACGGATTTCCAGTTATTTTGCGCGCATACCTGGGCCGCAAAATGGTCCACCAGCGCCGGAATGTCGTCGCGTCTTTCGCGCAACGGTGGAAGTGAAAGAGGAAAAACGTACACGCGGTGAAATAAGTCCTGGCGGAATTTTCCCTCCCGAACCAGTGCTTCAAGGTTGCGGTGTGTGGCGACGATCACGCGTACGTCAACGTTGATGGGCTTAGCGGAGCCGATGCGTTCGACCTCACCTTCTTCCAGCACCCGCAAGAGTTTCGCCTGCATCACCACGGGCATGTCGCCGATTTCGTCCAAGAAGAGTGTCCCGTGGTCCGCCTGTTCAAACTTCCCGATGTGCCTTGTGGCCGCGCCGGTGAATGATCCTTTTTCGTGTCCAAATAGTTCTGATTCGATCAGTTCGGCGGGAACTGCGGCGCAGTTCAAGGCTATAAAGGGAGATGACGCTCGCGCGCTCTTTTGGTGGAGCGTGTGAGCAATTAGTTCCTTGCCGGTCCCGGTTTCGCCGAGAATGCAGACGCGGGTCTCAGTAGCGGCCACGCGATCCACTTGTGCCATGACCTTCTTCATGGCATCGCCAGTCCAGACGATCTCGTGTTTCCCTAAGCGCTGGCGAAGCTGACGATTTTCAGATTCCAGGCGCTGGAGTTTGAGAACGTTTTCGACCGTGAGCAGAAGCTTGTCCGTGGAAATGGGCTTCTCGAGAAAATCCAGTGCGCCGAGCTTGGTTGCACGCACGGCCATTTCTATGTGGGCCTGGCCCGACATCATCACTACGGGAGTGGTGATTCCGAGCGACCGCATTTCTTCAAGCAGCGAAAGGCCATCCTTTGTTGGCATGACCACGTCGGAAAAGATCAGGTCGAAACTGTCTGACTTGGCCAATTCGATCGCTCGCGCGGCATTCTCGCACACCGTAGCCTCGTGTCCCGCGAGCCGGAATGCACGCGACAGAGAGGCCAGAGTGCTGGCTTCGTCGTCAACAATGAGCAAGCTGGCTTTCAAGAAGTTCTCCTCAACCGTGGGTCCCTTGAGCGGCTGTCGGCAGTTTGTCCATGTTCGAGGGCAGCTCGATCATAAATGTTGTGCCTCGGCCTCGCTCGCTGCTCACGCTGATTTTTCCACCATGGTCGGTAACGATGGATTGCACAATGGCGAGCCCTAGCCCAGTGCCATGCGGCTTGCTGGTGTAGTAGGGAGTAAAGAGGCGAGCACAGTCTTCCTGAGGCAATCCCGGCCCAGTGTCAGAAACCTCGATGCGAGCGAAGCCTGAATCCTGATATGTCCGCAAGGTCAGGGTTCCCCCTTTCGGCATGGCTTCAATTGCGTTCAGAACCAGATTCGACAGTGCGCGATGCAGAAGTTCGGGATCGGCGGCGATTGCTGGTTCAGCCGGGGCCTCACTCCGCCCGCCAGCCGAGGGCGGCTGTCCCCGCATTCGAGAGAGTTCGAGATGGCACGCGATGTTTCCCTTAGCGAACTGGGCCTGATGCAGCTTCGCTATATCTTCCAGCAGTTCGCTCAAGCACACCGCCTGAAACTGTGGCTGAGGCATCTTGGAAAAATCGCTGAACTTCCCGATAACCGCCTTCAGATTGGAAATCTCAGAGAGCAATACAGACGCGCTCTCGCGAAACGTGTCGTCAAACTGTTGCGGGCCTTGTTCTCGCGCGCGAAGCAGATTTTCGACCGTCAACTGAAGAGGGAATAGCGGATTCTTGAGCTCATGCGCCAAGCGGCGTGCCAACTCCCGCCATGCGGCAACGCGTTCGGACTGCACCAGCCGCTCGCGCTGCTCGAGAAGATCACGCGTCATGCGGTTGAAGGAATCCGCCAGCTCACCGATTTCGTCTTTTGACGTAGCAGCCGACGCAGCCGCGACTTGGGTATTCCAATTTCCTGCGGCAACTTCATGAGCAGCTCGCGCCAGCTCCTCGATGGGCCGAGTGACTCGTCCGGCTACCCAGGTACTAAGCAGTACGGCGAGCAGCAGGCCTACTCCCGCAGCCAGCAGTGCGGCTGACCTGATTTGTCCGCGAAGTTCGACATAGATTTGCCGTGAGCTTCCCACCAGCAGGATGCCCATCAGTTGGTTGTTCTCTCCCGTCAGTGGAATAGCGTTTATGGTTTCGTCGTCAGCTGATTTCCAGCGAACGGTAGCGGCGGATTCTCGCAAATCGCGCTGCACCTGTTGCACAATCGGCTCAAGTGGCTGGGGATCCTGCACCGGGCCGTCAGCGGCGATCAGTTGAGAAGGAACAAGTCCGGCGCCATCGAGATTTTCGTACAGCATCACCCTCATTCCAGCCGGAAGGTCAATGCTGGCCAAAAAGCTCTTGTCCAGTCGAATCCCGCCAACCACGTAAAGCTTGCGGTCACCAGCGCTGATGGACCGGACAGCGAATAGGCCGAGCTGCGGTCCAGCCGGTGTTTCTTCTTCCTTCAGGAACGGAGTAACGGGCGCGCTTGGTTTCGCGATCGGGTCCTTGTACCCGAATTTTGCCGGCCACTGCGCTGAAGAAATAATCTTGCCTTGATCGTCTGCGAACTCAAGAAAGTCAAGCTGTTGGGTCTCAGCAATAACTTGCGCGCTATCCAGAAACGCGCTCGGAGCGGGAGAGGGCCCGGCCGCAACTACAACCATGCGAGTGGCCTCGGGAGTTGCGGCGGCAGCCTGAATTTTCCGGGTTACGTCCTCGCCGCGCCGGTTAAACTCGCGGCGAAACTGAGCGACCAGGGCGGCCGAGCGCTGGTCGTTGGCGCGGTCGAACAAGTGTCGCGCCCTGTCGGAAACGATCCAAGTCACCGCTGCCACGGAAACAAAGACGGTCAGTGAGAACAAGAGAAGGAGCTTGCGCCGGAAACTCATGGCTTCTCCGCCGACAGCCAGACGCTGCCCAACTGTAGCGTCCCATCAGAAAGCATCTTCCAACCGTGGACATTTGCCCGCATGGCGAAAGCGTTTCGCAAGTGAATCAGCGGTATGACACGACGGGACTGCAACAGACTATTTTCCGCAGAATATAGTTCCGCAACCGAGCCATTGTTGAACTTTGCCTGTGGAAGTTGCAAAGCTCTGGCAAGCTCGTTCAGCGCAACGTGCGGCTCAGATGAGGGTAGCGGGATTCGAACCAGGCGTACGTCAGCAGTGGCAGCGGGCGTGATCTGCAATGCGATGCCTGCGTCGCGCGCATTTAGCAGGACCCGCTCTGCTATTACGCGTGCCACGGAGTCGGAAGCATCATACTTTAGCGTCCAAGCGGGGAGATGACGCGCCTGCGTCCGCTCCCGGCGCACAATGTCTAAATTCCCACCTGACGGAAACACAAATCCATATCCCGATAGCCATTTGGGCAGAAGCGCTCCCGTTGGCTCCCCGCCACCCTGAAGGACCACATTGTTGATGGATGCAGTGTCGAGGCTCATCGCAAGCGCGTTTCGCCCGTGAATATCCTCTTCTGATCGAGCGTTGCCGACAAACACCAGGGCAATCAGTTCTTCCGGTTCCGACGGCTTCACTTCGCGACCTTCTGTTTTCGCGCGGCGAATATTCTCGGGTGCGATTTCAATGACATCTGCCTTGCCCAGGTCCAGTAAGACCAACTGCTCGTGGTCGTTTTTATCGAACTCGACCTCGATTGCATCCAGAAATGGACGTCCCTCCCAGCACCGGTCGTTTGCAGTCAGTGTTACATGCTTGCCCGGGATCCACTGAGTGATCGCAAATGGTCCAGTACCGCTGAGCTGTGAAGCACTGCGGCGGAAAATGCCGTTGCGGCGTAGGGCAAGCTCGGCGGGAATCTCAGGATCGGCAGTTTCGGTTTCGATCATGACTGAGTCTCCCACCGCGAGTACTTTCCACTCCGGATTGGCAACGCGTAAGCAGGCTGCAACCGTGGCCGAGTCCAGCGAAGTTCCGTCATGAAAACTGACACCGCTGCGCAGCAGAAAGCGCCAGCGCTGGTTGCCTGGCTCCGCCTGCCAGGAGGTCGCGAGAAGCGGGTGCGGACGGCCTTGGTCGTCAAGTTCAACCAGAGTTTCAAAGGCTGATTGCGATAGGGTAGCCAAGCCTGCGGCCGCCAGCGACGCCGGATCCAGGGATGCGGGGGATTTCTTCAAGGCGAGGCGCAACGTCCCGCCATAGTGTGGACGAGAAGCCGCCAAAGCTCTGACCGACCAAGCCAGACTAGTGGCTACAAGTAAGATTGAGCAAAACCGCTTCATAGTTACCGGTTTCTGAATCGCGAAATACCGCAGTGGCGCTTTGTCCGTCCCGTGCCGGCCACATTGCTGTGACCGGGCCATTCAAGTCCAGCTTCTGGCTTACTGCGACCGGCTCCCGATCAGGGAATTCGAATGCCTGCACTGAATCTTCAGTGCCGCTCTCACTGGAGGTGGCCAATACTTGCGATGCCTGCCTGCAGGTGGCATGTACTCCGGCGATATCGCTGCCCCAGCGAATCTTTCCTGCGGTTTGGTGATTCATGCCGTCGAGCAAGTGCAACTGGCCGTCCACTCCCGCGAAAATCCACAGAACGTAGTTGTCGCGGGGGACCGCGGCGGCGGAATAGAATGCCGGCGCTTGCTTCTGTCGTCCTACGCCGGGAACCAAAGCTCCGGTAAAGAAGTTGCGCGTGGAAGCGTAGAAGCCGGAGACAGTGGAGTCCTCTGATTGAAGGGGCCACGGGTCGTCGCTGCGCGAACAATTTACCGCCAGAGGAGAATTATTGCTGCTCCGGCAAATCAGGCCAGGCAGGTAGGCGTCGAAAACGTGGTCTTTGCGCAGGATGATTCGACCGCGAATGTCACGCGGAAAAGCATGTGGCGAACTGATGGCCAGCGATTGTGTCGGCACCCAACGGTTGTTTGCGAATTCCCAAAGTGTGACTCCACTGCTGCCGAGCGCCAGCATTCTAGGTGGACTGCCTTCGAGCATAGCCACATCGAGAATTGGCTCAGACTGGGAAATCAATTGCGTAGCATGGATGGTAACCGGTAGCGCGCTCTGGGAGCTTGGCAATGAGTCCGGGCGGGGCGTGGAAACCATCACGACGGAAAGGTCACTGGCTCCTTGCCGGATTTCTGCCACCCAAACATAGTCTCGCAAGTTCTCGGACAGCGTGACGTGCGCTATGCCCGCCGCCTGCTCTGGCTGCGATAAGCGCACACCGGAAGCGGTCAAAGAACTGATCAGTCCGCGCCGGATCTCCTCCACATCGGAGGTGATGATCGAGGAGACATTGGTGACATCAAGGGCAATCACGCCTGGGCCGGTGACGGCCGCAATCTTCTCCGCCAGTTGGGCCTCAGGCCGCCGCCAGTCGGAAGCTTGCGCAACTTGGAAGAGTAGAATCAGAACACCCAAGACCCATTGCACGCGTGAAGGAAAAACTAGCATTTCAGAATTGCGCGCATTATAAACCGGAGTGCGGTCGGGTCTGATCATGGAGTCCAGCTTTGGAATCTTAGTGGTCAGTGGCTAGTGGCTAGTGGTCAGTGGGTAGTAAAGGCCCCTCTCGGCGGCCACTAGCCACTGACCATTGTCCACTGTCCACTGTTCTCTCACTTCTCCTGCCCCTCCGCTTGATCAGCTTCACTGCCCCGGTTCGCCATATTCATACTTTTCAGAACATCATTGGCGAAGAAGAATTTGCCATCCGAAGGTACCATCATGATTTGCAACTTATCTGACAGTTTTTCGGCGATGATTTTGTTGATCAACAGCGGATTCTGTTTGAGAATTGCGCCTTCGTTTCTCATTCTTTCCGCATCGGCCACCGCCGTGACGCGAATACGCTCTGCCTCCGCTTCCGCAAGGAGCTTGCGGCGCTCCATCTCCGCCTTGCTGTCGATGACCTTGGCTTCGGCCATGGCCTGGGCGTTCTTGACAGTAGCTTCCTTGTGCGCTTCCGCCTCGAGTTTGGTCTGCTCGATCTGCTTCTGTTTGAGCGGCAAGGTGTATTGCATCGCGTCGGACTCGGCCTTGGCCTGAAGCACTCTTACCTGCGCCTCGCCCTCCGCCTGCTTCACCTGTTGCGCTTTTGTGGCTTCAGCTTCGAGCTCTGAGATTCTTACCTGCTTTTCCTGAATTTCCGTTTGCACAGCCATCTGATCGTTCTGCTGCTCTTTCAGAAGAAGACTCTCCAGACCCTTGGCGTACTCAGGCGGCAACTGGATGTCGCGCAGCATGACCTCTTTCACAACGATGCCGTCGGCGGCCAGTTTTTGCGTGATTTGATCGGCGGCTTTCTTCCGGATTTCCTCCCGGCGGGTGGCAAAGACATCGCGCACCGTGTAGTTAGGAACGAGTTCGCGCCAAGCGCTGGCAACCACTGCGGGAACGATTTCTTTCTCTACCGGCTGTGGCAGATTGCTCTGGATATAGTCCAGGTGTTTGGGGTCGAGGCGGTAACGAACGGTGATTGCCAGACCAACCGTCAATCCTTCCTTCGCTTGCACCTGCAACGGTTCAGCGATCGCGGCGGGACGGCCTTCGTGCGCTTTAGTGTTCTCGGTCGATCCAGTTGTGAAAAGTTGATCACGGGTATCGAATAGCACGATGCTTTCGGCAAGTGGAGTCAGAAAGTGCGCGCCCGGATATAGAGTTCCAGGCAGGGTGCCACTCGTCTGGCTGATGCGAACGCCGCCCATACCGCTGGGCACCACAACAATTGCAATGGCTAGCAGTATTGGAACCCAAGCAAGAGACGCCAATGCGAGTGCGGTTCGCCAGCGAATCTGAGGCGCAGGTGCCGTGGGTGGAGCTCCGGAAGCGTCTGCTGATTGTTTGTGTGTGACTGTGAGATAGACATCGCGAGCCAGGATGGCGATCGCAGCAGCGATCATTCCGAGGCCGCCCCACAACAACAAGTACCTGAGAAAAATCATACGTCCTCCTTGAAATTCAATGTTGCTGTCCGGTTCTGACCCTTACCGGCTGAGCAACCCAACCCGCCAAAGCGGGGCGTTTTGGGGACCCCGACTGAGAGCTAAAGAAAAGCCGGAAGATCTGTCCGAATATCAGTTCTTCCACTACCAGTGCGACTGCGATTGAGAAAGCCAATCCCGCGACTACCGCCATGAATGTGATTGCGAACTGCATATGCTTGCCTCCTGGCAGAAAGTATTCGCAAGGGGCCAGCCAATCGCAGGTGATTTAAAATAAATGACTTGTTGGCTTGCGCCTGGCGCCAGTTGTGTCCCGTTACCCACGTCGTGTCCGGAGCAGAACAGAAGGAAAGAAAAAGGGGGCCAGTGAACGATGCGGGCGCTGAATTGCCCGCCGCTGATTTCCTCAGTCTGGTGGCTTAGAGTAGTGTCAGGGACAGTCAGAGCACAACCGGCATCTAAACGCGATTCGCACCGCGCGACTCGGCACACTCAACCAACTTAAATTCGGGGAAAGAGAGCTTGTCACCTCAAAGCGCGCTTTGGTACAAGGACGCGGTTATCTACCAGGTCCATGTACGAGCTTTTTACGATAGCACCGGCGACGGCATCGGCGATTTTCGCGGGCTGGCGCAGAAGCTCGACTACCTGCAAGACCTCGGCATCACCGCCATTTGGCTGATGCCCTTCTTTCCCTCGCCCCTGCGCGATGATGGTTACGACATCTCGGATTACCGGTCGGTGCACCCGAGCTACGGTGTGCTGGACGACTTCAAAGCATTTCTCGATGCCGCTCACAAGCGGGGAATCCGAGTGATCATGGAGATGGTGCTGAACCACACGTCAGATCAGCATCCCTGGTTCCAGGAGTCCCGCAGTACCCGTGAGAACCCGAAGCGTGATTGGTATGTGTGGAGCGATGTTGACACCAAATACAAAGGTACCCGCATCATCTTTCTTGATACCGAGCTTTCCAATTGGGCATGGGACCCGGTTTCCAAGCAGTATTATTGGCACCGCTTTTTCAGCCATCAGCCTGACCTGAATTATGACAACCCCCGGGTAAGGGAAGAGATGTGGGACATAATGCGGTTCTGGCTGAACCTGGGCGTGGACGGGTTCCGGCTGGATGCGGTCCCGTACTTAATGGAACGCGAGGGTACGAATTGCGAAAACCTGCCCGAGACTCACGGCGTAATCAAAGAACTGCGCGCACGGCTTGATCAAGAATTTCCCGGGCGTATGCTGCTGGCGGAAGCGAACCAATGGCCATCCGACTTGCGATCCTACTTTGGAAATGGGGACGAGTTTCACATGGCATTTCATTTTCCGCTTATGCCCCGGATGTTCATGGGCGTCAAGCTGGAAGACCGCAAGCCGATTACCGAAATCCTGAAGCAGACTCCGGAAATTCCTGACGTTTGCCAGTGGTGTTTGTTCCTGCGCAACCATGACGAACTGACGCTCGAAATGGTAACCGACATGGAACGCGACTACATGTACGACGAATATGCGCGGGACAAAGCGCAGCGCCTGAATTTGGGGATCCGGCGTCGGCTTGCACCTTTGCTCGACAACGACCGGCGGCGCATGGAGCTGATGAACGGCATGTTAATGTCTCTGCCGGGAACGCCTATCATCTATTATGGTGACGAGATTGGCATGGGAGATAACGTGAACCTGGGAGACCGCAACGGGGTGCGAACTCCCATGCAGTGGGACGGTGGATGGAATGGCGGGTTCTCGGCCGCCGATCCCGAAGTCTTGTACTCACCCCTGATGTTGAACCCGGTGTACGGTTATCAAGCGATCAACGTTCAATCGCAGAAACGCTTCGAGCACTCGCTGCTGTCGTGGACGAAGCAGTTGATTCGAGTGCGAAAGTCCAGTCCAGTTTTGGGGCGCGGTTCGATCGAGTTTTTGTATCCCGCGAATCATCGCGTCCTGGCTTACCTGCGCAAACTGGGCAACGAAACCGTCCTGATCGTGAACAATCTGTCGAGCAAAGCCCAGGCATTGGAGCTGGATTTGAAGGCATATCGCGGAAACATTTTGGTCGAAATGTTCGGCAGAAATATCTTTCCACGCATTGGCGAGTTACCCTATTTGCTGACCCTCGGGCCTTACCAGTTTTATTGGTTCAGGCTGAGAAGAGTCTAGCCGTAATTGTAGAGACGTAGCTTCGCTACTCTCCTAGACGTTGCAAGCAACGTCTCTACTCCAGGAGCTGCTTTTTGCCCGAAGTAAGCATTCTTTCGGACGATTTCATCCGCGAGCTGATTAACGTCGGCGAAGTGGACATTGTTGTCGGCGTCCCTACCTACAATGACGGCCGCACGGTGGGGCAAGTAGTGCAGGCGGTGCGGGCGGGATTGCTGAAATACTTTCCCCGCGAGCGATCGGTCATTATCAATGCGGACGGCGGGTCGCGCGACGGCACCCAGGATCTCGTCCGCGCTGCATCCATCAGTGATCTGAGCTTGGGCTCCAACGTACATGCCTTGCGTACCCTGCACAGCATCAGCACGCAATACGAGGGTGGCCCAGCAAATGGAATTGCCCTCCACACCATTCTTGCGGCGGCCGATCTTCTTCAAGCCAGGGGTTGTGCGGTAGTATCGCCGGGGTCCACGTCGCTGGCGCCGGAATGGATCGAGCGCCTGGTGCGACCCGTGCTTCGCGACGGCAGAGATCTGGTGTTACCGGTTTACCGACGGCATAAATTCGACGGCTTGCTCATTCGCAACCTCGTCTATCCCATGGTCAAGTCGGTTTATGGATGCGCCGTGCGCGAGCCATACCCTGCCGATTTCGCGTTTTCCAGCGCCTTGGGCAGCCACTTTCTTTCCCAGGACATCTGGAACCAGGAACAAGGCCGCCGAGGTACGGAGCTTTGGATGGCCGTGTCCGCGATAGTAGGGAGATTCAAATTGGCGCAGTCGTTCTTAGGTACGAAAACTCGGTCGGAAGATGCGCCATCGGACTTAGTGACAGCGATGCGCGAGACCGCTGGGACAATGTTTTCCTCGCTGGATTCCTTCGCGTCCGTCTGGAAGTCGCCTGGTGAGCCGCTTGACGCCCCATGCCTTGGGTGCGAGCCGGCCCTGAGCATTGAACCGTCACGGCTGAACCGCAAGCGCCTGTATGATGCTTTCGTTTTTGGCATTTCCGAGCTTGAGCCCGTGTTTCTCTCGATTCTCTCCGCATCTACACTTGACGAGCTGCGCAGAACCGCCGCTATGCCGGAAGACAAGTTCTCGTATTCGGCGGACCTGTGGGTGCGCACGGTGTATGAATTCGCAGCCGCATATCACAAAGCGATCATTGGCCGCGATCATATTGTGCAAGCCTTGGTGCCGCTGTTTCGGGGCAGAGCGTACATCTTCCTGACCGAGAACCGGGAAGCCTCGCCGGAACAGGCGGAGAGTAACATCGAAGCGCTTTGCCAGACTTTCGAACGTCACAAGCCGTACCTGACCGAGCTGTGGAACGGCAAGAAATGAGGTTTTTTTATGTGGCAGAACTTTATAGCAGAGCTTGCCAGGACCATGGACGAAATGCTCAGAAGCTTCGCGCGCTTTCTGCCGCGCTTTTTAGAGATGTTAGTGCTGGTTGTAGTCGGTTGGGTGATCGCATTTGTACTGAGAGCAGCCCTACGCAGTGTTCTACGGATTACCCGATTCGATAAGTTGTCGGAGCACACCGGCGCGGCGCCGTTGCTTCGGGGCGCCGCCCTTCCTCCCCCGACGGAGTTGCTGAGCCGTTTCGTTTTCTGGCTTGCATGGCTGGGATTCATCCTGGTTGGTGTCAATGTACTGGGAATCGTAGGGGTTGAGCAGCATATCTCCAACTTTTTCGGCTTCTTGCCCCGGCTCTTTGCCGCTCTGTTCATCCTGTTCTTTGGGCTGCTGGCCGCGAGCTTCTTTTCCCGGGCCGCGCTTCTTGGCGGAGTGAACGCCGACCTGCCGTCGCCCCGCCTGGTCAGTTTGACGCTGCGAACGTTGATGATCCTGTTCGTAGTCTCCATGGCATTCGAGGAGATTGGGGTCGGTTCGCGGACGGTGATGGTGGCATTCACGCTCACGTTCGGCGCGCTTATGCTGGGGCTAGCTCTGGCGTTCGGATTAGGCGGGAAGGACCTTGCCCGGAAATACCTGGAACGAAGGTTCGCGCGGGAACAGTCTGCGGAAGAGCATCAAAAAGAGAGAGAAGATGAACTTTCCCCACTTTGAGGAGCTGATATTCCTAGTTTTGTTGCTCGTTACCGCGGTCGGATCAGAAGGTCAAGGCATCCATGGCTATGACCGGTCGGCTCCGACAACCAGAGATCTCTCTCAAAGTCTGCTTACGCGAGATCTGCGCAGCAAAGAACCCCCGGTACTCACAGCCACTGCAATTATCGATAAGTTACTCATCGCAAATGAGCGCCGCTCGGCGGAATTACGCGGCTTTCAGGGAACGCGCCTCTATCACCTGCAGTACCATGGCCTGCTTGGAACGCGCGAAGCGGAGATGAAGGTGCTGGCCAACTATGCTGCTCCGGACCATCGCGATTTTTCAGTGGTGTCGCAGAGCGGTTCCAAGTTGCTGCTCAACCGCGTGTTGCTGAAACTACTCGATAGCGAAAAAGAAGCGCTTCAGAACCGCAAACAAATCGAGCTCAGTCCTGCGAACTATCAATTCGACTTGTTAGGTACCGAACGGCTGTCCAATGGGAATCCCTGTTATGTGCTTGCGGTGAAGCCGCGTAAAGAGAACAAATTTCTGTATCGCGGCAAGATCTGGATTGACGCTTCTGATTTTGCCGTAACTCAAATGGAAGGACAGCCGGCTAAATCGCCATCATTCTGGATCAAAGATACTGCCATCGAATCGAAATGGGCGAAGGTCGGAGATTTCTGGTTCATCCAGCACAATGGTTCGACCAGCCATATTCGCATGGGTGGAATGGCTGTATTGACGATTGACTATGCGAATTATCAGATCACCGCAGTTGACCACGGCGGAAAGCAACGCCGCGATCCGGCGGCGGTTTTACCCGATCCGGCATCTGTGACTCCGCAGCGCTAACTCTTAATCGTCTTCGACTGCTCATCCCAGTGAACAGCGGACTTGCGAAAGTAAGATTCATTCGCCATGTGGCAGGCGAGCGCGGCGTGGTGTCCAAAGACTGCATCTTCCGTGACTGGCTTCCGCGACTTCACCGCCTGGAAGAAATTCCAAAGATGAGGTTTTAGTTCATCGAAAGAGACGCTCCTGAAGACAACTGTTTCAGGCGCGGGTTCGTGTCCCGGAGGCGGATCGTGCTCCTGATGCCATTGTTTGACATAAGCGTCATGCAGTATCCGCGGGAAGCTGGCCGTATAGTAGCTGGGAGATTCATCTTTTCCCGACTGCGGAGTGAATGTCACTTGCTGCTCCGAGATGTCCAAAATTCCTCTTGAACCCATGAAGCGATAAGCCTCCGCCGTTTCCGTGCCCAAGTTCAAGCGCATGTAAACCGGGTTCTTCCCGTATTCGAAGAGCGTTGGGTGCACGTCGGGCATATTGCGTCCGTCATTCCAGCGCAGAATTCCGCCCACCGCGGTTGCCCGACTGGGAGGCTCATTGATGCTGAGCACATACATCATCCCGCTGATCAGGTGGACAAGCAGATCACCGGCAACGCCGGTGCCGTACTCCGTCCAGCAACGCCAGCGCGCGAAAATCTTGGGATTGAATGCGACCTTCGGGACTGTACCCTGCCAAGTATCCCAGTCGAGGTTTTGCGGCGAAAGGTCGGGAGGCGGCGGGTACTCCCAGGCACCATTGGGATCGTTGCGACCCAAGGAACCTTCCACCATCATGAGGTCGCCCAGGGCTCCTTGGGCAACTAACTCTCGTGCTTTCGCCAGAAGCACCGAACTTACCCGCTGCGATCCTATCTGGACGATGCGTCCAGTCTTCTTCGCGGCCGCGACCATCTCGACACCATCAGCGGGGCTGTGCGACATCGGCTTTTCGCAATAGATGTCCTTGCCAGCGTTAACTGCGTCCACAACGATCTGCTTATGCCAGTGATCGGGAACGGCGGCGATGATGCAGTCAATTTCTTTGTTCGCGAGTAAATCCTGATAACGCCGAGTGACTGGCAAAGTGGTTGAGTTCGCGATTTCTTGCGCGAGTGTGTGCCGCCCGTCATAGAGGTCGCACGCCGCCGCGCATTCAACCCCCGGCAGTTGGATCGAATTGCCCATCAATCCGGAACCCTGCATGCCGACGCCGATCATTCCAAAGCGGACGCGATCACTCGGTGCAACGGCCTGCGGCACCGCCCAGAGCGGACCGGGATCCAGGAAAATGGTCTTGACTGCAAGCGCTGCACCGGCTGTAGCTGCGCTTAAACCAAGAAAATTTCGACGGGAAAGGCGCTCGATTCTCATACGAGCCTCCGTGGAATTTCCACTGTGTACCTCTGGTCCTCTGTGGTTCCAAAACACCCGTTAACCACAGAGGACACGGAGGAAAGCAAGAGTCCCCAACTAGTTCTTTAGCATTTTGACTGCAACTTCTTTAAAGAAGACGACGTCATGGTCGCTGTGGTTTTGCAGGCCGAAGTAGCCGTCGTTGGGCCGTGGCCCACGTTTCGGTTCAAAATTGAATTTTCTTTCGGGCACGGGATTGCCCTCGGTGTAGTCGGTCACTTTCACGCCATTCAGGACGACGATGGTCCGTGGACCATCGAGGGTAATTTCCATGGTGTTCCACTCAGGGCCGGGTTTGCCGGGGCGCGCTAGGGGTTTTGTCAGCGAATAAAGAGCGCCGGTGGCATGGTAATCATCTTCTTTCGAGTCTTCCGGCTGATTGTCAATCTGCACTTCATACCCGTAATGCACCGGCATCCACTCCTCGCGTGGTTCAATGGGGATCCGAATGAAAATGCCCGAGTTGTCGTTGCGGTCGCGCATCTTGAAGACCACTCGGATGGTGCAGTTGCCCAGTTTGCCGCCTGCCCAATACAGCAAGCCCATGCCTCCTTGGGTCCGAATCAGCCCGTCTTCTACGATCATTGAACCGGGGCCGACGTGCTTCCAACCGGTCAGGTCTTTGCCGTCAAAAAGCTGCTTCCATTCCCCGGTTTGGGAGTGCGCGATATAACCGAAGGTGAGGACGCCCAAAAGGATGATCCAGCGGGACATGAGTCACCTCAAAGTCCGTCATATTACACTAGATTGGGGATCGATGTTTTCGAGGTTACTGCTGAGCTTTCCGATGCACCGAAGTCTCCGATGCACCGAAGTCCTGGAGAACCGCATCAAACCAGCTATAATAAGTAAACTTGGCTGCACTCGATGCAGCCCTCAAAATCTGGAGTCAGATGTCCACAAAAATTAAGACGGCCATTCTTGTAGCGTCTGCAGGAGTTCTTTTGTTTTCACTGGCAGGCGGAATCAGCGGCGTTCGCGCGTCGAATGACGGCGCCTACCGTCAGATGGAAGTTTACAGCGAAGTGCTCTCGCGGGTACGCAGTGAGTACGTTGAAGAACCGAACCTTCCGGTGGTGACGGACGGCGCCCTGCACGGCTTGCTCGAGTCGCTGGATTCTAATTCCAGCTACCTGAACGCCGAGCAGTACAAGGATTACAAGGCGCACAAGACCACGGCGAAAGGTGAGATCGGCGCCGCCGTCTCCAAGCGGTTTGGATATGCGTCTGTGGTTTCAGTGCTTCCCGGCGGTCCCTCAGAGAAAGCCGGCCTTCAGGATACCGACATTCTTGAAGCCATTGAAGGCAAGAGCACGCGAGAAATGTCTCTGGCGCAGATTCGCAGTCTGCTTTTGGGTGAGCCCGGCTCGACCGTGAGCTTGTCGGTGGTACGCGCTCGCAGGTCGGAACCACAGAAAGTAGTCGTCACTCGCGATGTGGTCACCATTCCGCCGCTCAAAGACAAGATGCTTGCCGATGGCATTGTGCAGATTCGCGTTGACGCCCTGACCAAGGGAAGGTCGCAGGAAATTGCAAACAAAGTAAAGTCGCTGCAAAAGTCCGGCGCTAAGAAACTAATTCTTGATCTCCGCGATTGCGCGCAGGGAGATGAAGCGGAGGGAATTGCCACCGCGAATCTTTTCCTGAGCCACGGAACCATCACTTATTTGCAGGGACAGACGCGTCCTCGCGAAGCCTTCAATGCAGAACCCGCAAAGGTAGTCAGCACTCTGCCGCTTGTCGTTCTGGTGAATAAAGGTACGGCAGGTCCCGCGGAGATTGTGGCGGCCGCGGTGCTCGAGAATGCGCGCGGAGACGTTGTGGGAGATAAAACCTTTGGCGATGGGTCAGTGCAGAAGCTCATTGAACTGCCTGACGGTGGCGCCCTGATTCTTTCAGTCGCGAAGTATTATTCGCCGCAAGGCAAAGCGATTCAAGATACGGCGGTCACTCCCAACGTAGCCGTGGCTGACGTCAACGACGACCTGCCCTTGCCGGACGAGGATGACAATGCAGCTCCAGCAACCATCGAAAAGAAGGCCGCTCCTGAACGGGACGAACAGCTCGACAAGGCGGTTGAAGTACTAAAGAGCCGTCAAAGCTAGGGCTGAATTCCATGCCCGGCTTCTTGCTTCCGCAGAAAGCCGGGCTGTTTAATGCTCGAACGCCCGCCCTGCTATCCTAAGCACGAACTCCAGTGAAATTAGTATTAGAAGAAGCGGCGCCCTCGGTTGATGCCGTGCGCAAGAAGCTTGTCGGCCGGATTATTTTTGGCCTGCTGGCGCTTCTTTCTGCGCTGACCGGCGCCCTCGGCGGACTGCTGCTGGTTTATTCCACAGACCTGCCTCAAGTCGAACGGCTTGAGAACTTCCGTCCCATCTCTACGACTGAGGTTTACGACGTTCAAGGCCGCATCATTGGCTCCTTCGCATTGCAGCGTCGCGTGGTGGCCTCGTACGAGGATTTCCCCAAGGTCCTTCGCGACGCCCTGGTTTCGACCGAGGACAAAGACTTCTACCGCCACTGGGGCGTTAACTTTTGGCGGATCGCTGGCGCTGCGTATCGTGACTTCGAGTCCGGCGGAAAAGTTCAAGGCGCATCTACGCTTACTATGCAGCTTGCACGCAATCTGTTTCTCTCCCCTGACCGCTCGTTCCATCGCAAAATTCAGGAAGTTTTATTGGCGATTCAGATCGAGAGACGCTTTACAAAAGAACAGATTTTTACGCTTTACGCGAACCAGATTTACTTAGGTCATGGAGTGTACGGTTTCGAAGCGGCGTCGGAGTTCTATTTCAGCAAGCCCGCCAAACAGCTCACTCTGGTTGAAGCGGCGCTTATTGCCGGGCTGCCCAAGTCCCCAGCGTCGTACTCGCCCATTAGCCACCCCGACCGCGCGCTGCGTCGCCGCAATCTGGTGATTAACGCCATGCTCGAAGATGGCAAGCTCACCGCATTTCAGGCATCCAAAGCCCGCAATGCTCCCTTGACGTTAAATGTTGCGCGCGACCCAAACTCGATTGCGCCATACTTCGTGGAGGAGGTGCGGCGGTATCTGGAAAACAAGTACGGTACGGATGAGGTGCACTCGGGTGGGCTCCGCGTTTACACCACGCTTGATACGAACTTCCAGTGGGCGGCAAATCAGGCAGTACTAAACGGACTGGCATTGTATGAACGGCGCCACGCCTGGCAGGGGCATCTGGACAATATCCTGCTCGAAGGCCAGACACTTGCCGGTTACAGCCATCTTGACTGGGACACCCAATTTGGTCCGGGCAGCTATGTCCACGCGCTGGTTACTGCCGTCTCCGCAGGCGGCGCCAACATCAGGATCGGTGATTACTCGGCCACGCTTACTCCCACTGATATCGCATGGACGAAAAAGCTGATCGCACGATTGCTCGCGCCCGGAGACCTTATTTACGTAAAGCTGCTCTCCCTTGATCGCAGCGGCAAAGCGCGCGTCAGTCTGGAACAGGACTCCGGCGCACAGGGCGCGCTGCTCGCAATCGACAATGCCACCGGGGATGTCCGCGCGATGGTTGGCGGGCGCGACTTCAATTTATCGAAATTCAATCGCACGACTCAGGCGTTACGCCAGGCTGGCTCGTCGTTCAAGGCCTATGTGTACACGGCGGCTGTTGATCAGGGCGCGCGTCCGGATGACAGCATCCTCGACGCTCCGATCACTTTTCAAACTGCATCCGGTCCATATTCTCCGCACAATTTTGACGAGAAGTATGAAGGGACCATTAGCCTGCGACGAGCGCTGGCGCAATCACGCAACATTCCCGCGCTGAAGCTGGCAGACAAGATCGGCATTCGTGCAGTTGAGGACTATGCGCGTAAATTCGGGATTACCTCGCCGCTGCCGCCGTATTTGCCAGTTGCGCTCGGCGCTGCCGAGGTCACCCTATTTGAGCAAACTTCCGCTTACAGCGTCTTTCCAAACGATGGCGTGCGGCTGGTGCCGCGGCTCATCACAAAAGTTGCAGACTACGAGGGGCGGATTCTCGAAGAGGATTATCCCGACGTCAAAGACGTAATCAGCGCCCGGACCGCGCGGCTGATGACCTCAATGCTGCAGGGAGTGGTGCAGCATGGGACCGCGGTTGCTGCGACGAGGTTGAAAGTGCCGCTCGCGGGCAAGACCGGGACCACCAACGATTTCACCGACGCGTGGTTCGTTGGATTCTCACCGTCACTAACCGCCGGAGTGTGGATCGGATTCGATGAAAAGAAATCATTAGGCGCAAAGGAAACCGGAGCCCGGGCAGCTCTGCCCGTCTGGATGGAGTTTATGAGTGCGGCGCTGGCAGGCAAAGACCCCGGCCAGTTCCAGCCTTTTCCTGACCTTCCGCCGAGAGCAACCGCGCAAAATCTGGACACGTCCGATCTTGCGCCAGCAGGGGATGAATCTCATTGATCGGCGAGTGATAGGTTCATGAGAGCCGGAGCCCGAGATGTGTGCGTACGCATGGGTCTGTGATAGATTTCATTTCTGATGCCGCAGCAATCCTCACCCGAGCCTCTCTATTGCCCAAAGTGCACAGCCGAAGTCACTGATCCGCTCACCTGCGGAGATTGCGGGGCGGTCATCTGTCGCAAGTGCGGCATGCCGCTGGAAGCGGCGGAAGAACTGGGCATGGGATGAGTGTATGGATCGAATACTAATGCTCAGACAAATGGTGATGTCGCAATAGATATGTGGATTTCCCATGTTTGCAGTTTAGGGAAGCAAGCCTTCTGAGATGATTCGCTGGTTGCAGATTCAAAAAATCAAACGCCATGTCATCCCGAACCTGCCTGAAAGGCGGCAGAGGGATCTAACGTCGCTGGAACGACCGATGCAGTGTGGCAGCAGCGGCGAATTCTGATGCAGAGGTCACCGCTTTGATTCGATTACGCCCGTAGAACCGCGTTGGCCTCGTGAGGTCCCTCTCCCGCCTGCTTGCAGCAGGCGGGTTCGGGATGACGTCAAGTTCACACCGGCACTGCCGTCTTCCTTGCGGCACTGAAAAACGGCAATTTCACTACGGTTGCCAAGGCCCGCTGCCGCACAGCCTCAATCGTGATTTCCATTTGCAGCTTTGTTCCGGGCTGAGAATGAGCCGTTTCCACGCTGGCGAGCGCAATCATCTTCTTCAATATCGGAGACCACGTGGTCGAAGTCGCCTTCCCCACTTGCCGATTGCCCGCGTAAATCGGCACGTGCACGCGCGACGCCTGACTTGGTGCTGCGGGCGCCAGTCCTAGGTTTTCGTATAACGCTTCAATCTCAATCCAGTCGAGCTCCAGGCCGACAAGCTGCCTTTCCACTCCTTCTTTTGAATCCCTTACCAACGCGTCACGCCCGATGAAGTTTTCTTTCTGCAGATGCACCATCTTCCCGAAGCCCAGCTCATACGGCGAATATTTCTGAGACGGAATCAGCGCCTTGCGCGAGCTGGCGTAGTCCACGTCGAGCAGCAACAGTCCGGCTTCAACGCGGGCGACATCAAGCGCCAGCATTCCTGTCGGATGAAGATCGAACTGCCGTCCCGCCGTAGTAAGAGCGTCCCAGACTTTTACCGCATCGTTCCAGTTGACCCAGATTTCGTAGCCAAGGTCTCCGGTGTAGCCAGTGCGCGAGATGTCCACTGGCACGCCGGCGATTTTGCCGCTGGTCATGCGGAAATATTTTAGGTTTGTAATTTCCGCATCAGCCACGGTCTTCAGCAGGCGCGCCGAAGTTGGGCCTTGCAGCGCCAGCGCCGCGGTGCGCTCGGAGATGTCCTCGATCTGCACATCCATGTTCAGTCCGTTCTGATGAAACCAGCGCAGGTTGGGCTCGGCCGCCGTCCAGCGATAGCGGTTTTCGTCCAGCCGCGTGAGGGTGCCGTCGTCTACCACTTTGCCTTGCTCGTCGCACCAGCAGCAATAAATCACCTGTCCCTTGGCCACTTTGTTGACGTCGCGCGTAATGACGTGGTTCACCAGCTTAGTGGCGTCGCGCCCGGTGATCAGATACTTGTACAGCGGCGTGATGTCAATCAGGGCCGCTGCATTGCGGATAGCGTTGTACTCGTGCTCATGGTGCACCTCATACACGCTGACCGTGTAATATCCCGACCACTCGCGGTAGTTGAGGCTCTGGCAGAGCGGGAAGGTGCGTTCGTGAAAGGCGGTTCCTACTGGCATGAGTTCCTTGATGATCTCCGAATTTTGGATTATAACCGCATGATGTCATCCCGAACACGCACGCTGAAAGCGAGCGGGAGAGGGACCTTACGATCATCAGGCATCACCGCGGGCGTAATCGAGACGGACAAGTGCCCTCGACATGGAAACGGCGTTGCCAGACGGCATCGGTTAGCGAGCTGACGTTAGGTCCCTCTCCTGCCTTTCAGGCAGGTTCGGGATGACATCGATCTAATGGAGTAGAAGGGTGACCAAAACGGGAAATCCACAGCGAGGAATGTGACGCACGGCACAGACAATCACTGCCCCCACATCGCAGCATCCTTGCGTGGAAAAGACCTATTACGTACATCATGAGCAGCCAGCGGCGGGTGCTCTATATTGGGATCACAAGCCATATCGAGAGGCGGGTGCGCCAGCACAAATCGCATACGTTTGGTGGATTCACAGCGAAATACAACGTAACGAATCTTGTGTATTTCGAACGCTATAGTTACGCAATGAAAGCCATCCGCCGCGAGAAAGAACTCAAAGACTGGCGGCGCGAGAAGAAGGTCGCACTGATCGAAGCGAGCAACCCGAAGTGGCGCGATTTGAGTTATGGCTGGTATCAGCCGACCCGTTTGCCTCCGCTGCGAAAAACTTTCCTAGCTCCCCCTTTGTCATGTCATCCCGAATGCGCCCGCTGGAGGGGGGAGGGACCTTACGATGCGTGCGGGATCACCACGGGCGGCGTAATCGAGTCACTGAAGTGTCTCTTGCCGCATCCGGGTGGCGTGGCCGAACTGCATCCTTAGCGCAAGCCGACGCCAGGTCCCTCTCCTGCCCTCCTTCGGCCTGCAGGTTCGGGAAGATATCGTTGTTAATTTCACCCGAGAGACATCCCGCTCGTCTCTCGGATAGAATTAAAATCTATCTTGCGCCGCCTCATTCAATGGAGCGTTCTCCCCAGTGGACTCTGATCCACGCAGCCTCTAAACTTCCCTGTCGCGATTCTTCCTTATTTTTTTGAGCTAAAACCTAGGAGCTAAAAGCTAGTGGCCGTTTCATACGACGTCATCGTGATCGGAGGAGGCCACAACGGCCTCACGCATGCTGCGTATCTTGCGCGCGCGGGCAAGAAAGTGTTGGTGCTGGAGCGGAGGCATGTGCTGGGCGGGGCGGCGGTCACGGAGGAGGTTTTTCCCGGGTTCAAGTTTTCCGTCTGCTCTTATGTGGTCTCGCTGCTGCGGCCGGAGATCATTCGCGACCTCGACCTTCCCCGCCACGGCCTGGAAATTCTTCCCCTCGATGGTACGTTCACGCCCATGCTCAGCGGCGATTACCTGTGGCGGGTGAACGATCATGGCAAGACCCATCGCGAGATCGCCCGCCACTCGCGCCTCGACGCCGAGGCTTACGACGAGTTTGGCAAGGCCATGCAGCCGATGTGCCATTTCGTGAAGCCGATCATGAACATGGTCCCGCCCGACCCGACCGGATTCAATCCCAAGGACCTTTCGAAGCTGCTGTTTCTGGCGCGGCGCTTTCAGAAGCTCGCCAGCGAAGACCGCTACAACCTGGTTCAGCTCATGACCATGAGCGCGGCGGATTTTCTCGACCAGTGGTTTGAAACCGACGTGCTCAAGGCCACAATGTCCGCGTCGGGAATTATTGGGACATTTCTCGGCGTGCGCTCGCCCGGCACCGCCTACGTTTTGCTGCACCACTACATGGGAGAGATCGATGGTGCATTCCGCGCCTGGGGGTTCGCCCGCGGCGGCACCGGCGGAATTTCAAACGCCATCGCCGAAGCAGCAGTCGAGGCGGGTGTCGAAATTCGCACAGAGGCGCGGGTGGCGAAGATCATCGTGAAGAATGGCCGCGCTTCCGGCGTGGCTTTGGCGAATGGCGATGAGATTTATGGCCGCGTAATTTCGTCGAGCGTGGATCCGCGTCATACGTTCATCGAATTCATTGACAATGGAGATTTGCCTTCAGAGTTTCTCGATGAAGTCCGGCGCTATAAGTTCCGCGGATCGTCAGGGAAAGTGAATCTCGCTTTGGATGCATTGCCGGATTTCAAGTGCATGCCCGGCCCTGGGTCGCATCTTCGTGGCGCGATTTCCGTTTCCCCGGCTGTCGATTACATGGAAAAAGCCTATGACGATGCGAAGTACGGAATGTTTTCGCGGCGCCCTTACATTGACATGGTGATTCCATCGCTCACCGATCCGAGCGTTGCTCCTCCGGGGAAGCATGTGATGTCGTGCTTCGTGCAGTACGCGCCTTACAAATTGCGGCCTGGACTCAATTGGGATCAATTGCGCGACGACTTCGGCAACACGGTGATTGACACGATTGCCGAATACGCTCCGAATTTTAAAAATATCATTCTGCACAAACAGGTACTCACGCCGCTCGACCTCGAACGCGAATTCGGCCTGACCGAAGGCAATATTTTCCAAGGCGAGCTTTCGCTAGAGCAGCTTTTCTTTTTGCGTCCAGTTTCAGGATGGGCGCGCTTCCGCACTCCAATCAAGAACTTATACATGTGCGGATCGGCAACGCATCCTGGCGGGGGGATTATGGGAGCGCCAGGAAGGCTTGCAGCACTGGAGGTTTTGAAAGACGCAAGTTGAGATTGCGCCTGTGTAGCTCTGTGCCCTCTGTGGCTAAGGGGGTTCTCACCACAGAGAGCACAAAGGCGCACCGAGGAAGACACAGAGGAAATGCCCAATTCTCGCGACATCGTATTAATCGGCGGCGGCCACAACGGCCTGGTCACTGCCTTCTATCTGGCGAAGGCCGGATTCACGCCGCTCGTCCTCGAGCGCCGTAACCAAGTCGGGGGCGCGGCCATCACGGAAGAATTTCATCCGGGATTCCGCTCGTCGGTGCTAGCGCACTCAGCAGGCCCGCTTCGACCAGAGATCATCCGCGATATGGAGCTCGAGAAACACGGGCTCAAGCTGATCACGCCCGAAGTTGCCGTCACCGCACTCTCGCCTGATGGGCGCGCTCTGATCCTCTACCGAGACGTTGAAAAAGCAGCACAGGAAATTGCCAAGTTCTCGGAAGCGGATGCCGCTAAATATCGAGAATTCCAGGCCGCCATCGAGAAGGCTTCGCGCGTAATTGGCAAGTCGCTGGCGCAGACTCCTCCGGAAATTGAGCGCCCAACCACAGCCGACCTTTTTGGCCTGCTGCAACTCGGCCGATCTCTACGTGGACTCGGGAAGGCAAACACGTACAACCTGCTGCGCTGGGTGCCGATGGCGGTGGCCGATCTCGCTGCCGAGTTTTTCGAAAATGATCTTCTACGTGCCACAATCGCCGCCCGTGGAATCTTCGGCACTTTTCTCGGGCCGTGGTCCGCTGGGACAAGCCTCGTCTTGCTATTACGCGCGGCTGCAGACTCGAATCCGGCCGGGAACAATTTCTTCGCCGTTGGTGGAATGGGCGCAGTCACACAGGCGCTGGCGACATCAGCCCAGCAAGCTGGAGCCCAGATTCGCACCGGCGCTGAAGTTATCGAAATCAGAATCAAGAACGGGATTGCACAGGGGGTTGTCCTCTCGACCGGAGAAGAAATGCTTGCGCGCGCCGTAGTCTCGAACGCCGACCCTAAGCGAACATTCCTGAAGCTCACCGATCCTTCCCTGCTCTCGCCCACCTTCACCAAGCGACTACAGAACTATCGTATGAACGGAACCGTCGCAAAAGTGAACTTGGCCTTATCCGCGCTGCCAACGTTTACCGGCTTAAACGGAAATGTCGAGGCGCTCACCGGCCGAATTCACATTGGGCCAGGGATAGACTACCTGGAGCGTGCATTCGACGAATCAAAATACGGGAATTTCTCGCGCGCTCCCTACCTGGAAGTTACAATTCCTACTCTCACCGATCCATCGCTTGCGCCCGAAGGCAAGCACGTGATGTCCATCTACATGCAATATGCGCCATACAAGCTGAAGAACGGGAGTTGGCAAGATGAATCCCAGCGATTTGCGCTCGGCGACACTGTCGTCAAGACGCTCGCGCAATACGCGCCTGACCTGCCGGCCAAGATTCTGCATCACCAGATCATCACACCGCTCGACCTCGAGGACACTTATGGCCTGACCGGCGGGCATATCTTCCATGGAGAGCTGGCTCTCGATCAAGTCTTCACCATGCGGCCGATGCTCGATTGGGCGCGATATCGAACGCCGATTCAGAACCTCTATCTCTGCGGGTCGGGAACACATCCCGGAACAGGTCTTACCGGGGGATCGGGCGCGAATGCAGCCCGTGAAATTTTAAAGGACCTGAAAAAGCAGCGATGATCAAGAAATCCGCCATCCTCCTGCTCAGTTGCCCGGACCGCAAAGGCATTGTTGCCGGCGTTTCTGGATTCATTTCCGAGCACGGCGGCAACATCCTGCATGCCGATGAACACGGAGACCACGATTCCGACACGTTCTTAATGCGAGTAGAATTTGATCCTGCTGAACTCGATCTTCCGCTGAGCGATTTTGTCTTTCACTTCTCTCGAATTGCGACCCCATTCGATATGCAGTGGCGATTGGCGCTGTCGGATGTCCGTCAGCGCATGGCGATTCTCGTCTCCAAATATGACCACTGCCTGGTGGATTTGCTTTATCGCCATCAGAGCGGCGAACTGGCTTGCGATATCCCTTGTGTCATATCGAATCACCCTGACAGCCAGCCGCTCGCGGACTTCTATCGCATTCCGTTCTTTCTGGTTCCCGTCGAAAAAGAAAAGCAAGCTGCTGAGCGTCAAGTCTTGTCGCTTCTAAAGCACCATGCCGTGGACTTCATTGTGCTGGCGCGCTACATGCAAATTCTTTCGGAGGAATTCGTGAACGCGTATCCCAGCCGCATCATCAATATCCACCATTCCTTCCTGCCTGCGTTCGTCGGCGCCAAGCCTTACCATCAGGCGTTTACGCGTGGCGTGAAACTGATAGGAGCGACCAGCCATTATGTGACCGAAGTTCTCGACGACGGTCCGATTATCGAGCAGGATGTGGCGCGAGTGTCGCACCGCGATTCCGTCGATGATCTGATTCAAAAAGGTCGCGATCTGGAGAAGGTTGTGCTCTCGCGCGCTGTCCGCTGGCACATTGAGAATCGGGTCCTGCTGTATGGGAATAAGACGGTGGTCTTTGAGTAGGAAACCCTTAATTCCCGGCAAAGGGCAAAAGCAGCCCGGATTCACACGGATTAAGAACGTAAGGAGTTTTGAATTCTCTGTGATTGCGATCCGCGTGAATCCGTGTAATCCGTGGCTAGTTTGCTTTGAAGTCTTAGGGCCAGATCTCTTACTAAGGTAACTACCCCGTAATCCCGTCCCTCTGGCAGTATTAGTTTTGGAACCGGTTTCATCGAGGGAAACACACTTTGGCTGAAGATCCCAAATGGGAGCTCGCCATCCTGGCTACTGTTCAGGGCTTTTACGAGAAGCTCTTGCAGGAGGCTGTGGAGGGCGAGGTCCCGGTCCCTGCTGGTCTCGAGACAGTCTCTCTGCAGGGGGACGGCGATGTTGGGGAAACCCTAGCAGCAATGCGCCGCTGGCTGCGACTTCTCGACATGGCGATTACTCCCGCGATGCTGCGCCGGGCTTTCAACGAGCAAACCGATCCCGAAATCGCTGAGGCCATGTTGCGCTATTTCGTGCGCAAGCGGGAACACCTGGAGGCCGACCGCGACAAGACCGACATTGTGGCGACGTTTTTATATCGCCATCCGCGGGTGCCAGGTCAATGGGAGCAGCGCGGTTATGGACTCGATGGCTCGCTGCCGCTTTCGCCTTTTGAAATTGCGTTGATTGAGATTCTCGCGGACGCTGATTCGCCGCCGCTTCCCGAAGAACACATCCAGATCCTGCGCCGCTTTGACCCGTTGGAAGAACAGGTATTGCGCTTTCGCGACTTGAACGCGTTATTGGAATCAGGAATTATTCAGACCGTCCGGCAATTGAAACAGGCGCTTGAAGATTCATTCTTCCATCCCGGGGTCTTGGCGACGATTGCGCCGTACAACTCGACATTCGGCTCGAAATTCGACGAACTCTTTCGTGCTGCGACAAAAGAGATCAAAGACTTCGCGGAAGAACTGGAAGATCAGGGCGGCACAATTCTGGGCAGCGTGGATGGCGTTGATGTGACCGTGGACCAGGTGAAGGCGATGGATGAAGAGCGCCTCCTCATGCTGGATTATGGCCAGGCCCTAGACAAATTCCGCCGCGTATCGAAACTGAAGCAAACCCTCGAGCAGAAACCACCGATGAAGCGAGGCTCCAAGCAGCCGCGTTCGGCCACGCCGGCAAAGCCCGCAGTCAAGACTTCCAGTACGGTCACAGTCAGACCGCCCTTCAACTTGAAGGCAATGCGCAAGGCAGTAACGCCGCAGCAGGTGGCTTCGGAAGAGACCAAGCTGCTCAAGGTGGAAGAATCGGTGCGAATTTTCGTTCGCGTCGCCGATCCAAAGTTTCGCCAGGTTGTGCCGATGCGCTTTTTCAATCTGACCCTCACCCCTGCCGAGGCAGACGCTTACTGCTCCGATTATCTTGAAGAGAAGAGCCTGCGTGCGGGCGTGGCGCGAGTGCTGTTACGTTTGGTCGCGGTCAATGCGCGCATCATCACCGAAATGGAAGAGTTGAAGCGCGGCGGCAATTCCCCTTCGTTGTGGAAGCTGCACGCAGACTCGCTGGTGACGCTGCTCGAAATCGCCAGCAATGCCACGGAAAACTCCGAGCGGGTCATAACCCTGGCTTCCCAGCGTGGACATCGCCAGCAAGTTGAAGAAATCCAGACTTCGCTGAAGAAGCTGCACGATTACAGCGGAATCGCAGTTGCCACCTTAACGGGATCGGCGGAAGCAAAGAGCGCTACGGCAGGGGAGTAGGCGGTCCTTCCGCATAAAGTTTGCGAAGAACCCTGGAAGCTAGTTCTACGCCGATCAGCAGCAACATCTCTGCCTCACGTCGTATATGCCGCCAGGTTCCATGTCTTATACTTTTTTCACCTACCCTTGTAGGATGAGATCCGTCGTTGTTTTAGACGGTATGACATCTTGGTAGGGGTTGCGAGTCACGCAATCCCAGTGAGTAGAGAATTACGTCTAGGCTAGATTTATGGGAAGATCAGGCATCTGAATAATCTTGCCGCGATCCTGCTGGTGTTCAGTGCCGAGCGGTTGGCCCTTCAAAAGTCTCCCGACCATCCGCAAGGCCTCTACTTCTTCCTGCAGCCGTTGCAGTTCGGCTTCTTTCCTGCGAAGCACTTCGATTGGATCCTTCATGGCTCTCCTCGCCGATGCCAGCCTGACAGCTTCAAGCCAAGAAGTTCAGGCCTGAGAAGACTCTACGGGCCCGGCGAGATACCGAAAACGTCACAAAGGTACAGCCCCGGATTCCAAAAATTAATGGCCCAGATGGTACGGATGCCGCTTCAGAATGGTGAACGCCCGATACACCTGCTCGAGTAATACAACACGCGCTAGTTCGTGCGCCAACGTCATTTTTCCGAGAGATAGCGTGAAGTCTGCCTGCCGGCGAAGGTCTCCACTGAAACCATCCGCTGGGCCGATCGCGAATACCGGCGGCGTGTCCCTCTCATGGTGCTCACGCACAAACTCTGCCAATTCTTCGGATGTGAGCTGTTTGCCTCGGGAGTCAAGCAGCACCAGGCGGCGCCGCGGGTTTCGTCCCTCGCGCCCGCTCAATTTCAGTAGTCCCGCTTCGTCTTTCAGAGTTACGCCCTCAACTTCGGCATATTGCTTGAGCCGCTTCAAATAGTCGTCGGTGAGCGATTGAATTGCGGGGTTTTTAGTCTTGCCGATCCATGTGATGGTGAGCTTCACTGGGATAGAAATCAACAGCTTTTAACCGCAAAGATCGCAAAGGGACGCAAAGAAAATCCTCTCACGCGTTCTTCTCTGCGTCCTTTGCGTCCCTTCGCGAACTTTGCGGTTTAAGATTTGGCTTTCCTACGCGCGCTTTCTTACAGACGTTCGAGGAGCCGCTCGTTTGCGTGGCTTTGCAATCAAGTCGGCTGGCTCCAACTTCTTCGCCGATTTCCAGAGTCGCTCCAGGTCGTAATATTTTCGCGCTGGCTCAGAAAAGACGTGGATGACGAAATCCACGTAATCAAGCAGCACCCATTCCGCTTGTTTATGACCTTCGATATTGTTCGGATAGGTGCCCGCGCGCTTCAGCCGCAGCTCGACTTCATCCGAGATCGCCTGGATCTGCCGCGGATTCGTCCCACTGCAGATCACGAAATAATCGGTGAACGCTCCTGATCCCTGCTCCAATTCCAGGATAGTGAGTTCTTCCGCCTTTTTTTCCTGGCAGGCGCGGATCGCTTCAGAGACTTGTTTCTTGAGATCGTTTTTTTTCATTCGGTTGCTGGTCGTTTCGCTGGCAGTGGACATGCGCGAGGAGAAATGCGGGACAATCTCAATGATACAGCCCTTCCTTCTTTATGTATTCTTCCACACTTTCAGGCACGAATTTCTTGAATGGACGTTTCGCGGCCACCGCACTGCGTATTTCGGTTGCCGAGATCTTCTGATTCACATCGTCCAGCAGGTGCAAACAGACTCCCGGCAGCACCAGGTCGCCCTTTGCCGGCTGTTTTGCGAACGGCTTTGTTATCTCCGCCCTTGGCCGGAACTCTTCGGGTAAAGCGCCCGCGACGTCCGCGAGTGAATATCCGGGACGACTGGCGATAATGAATTCGCACTCGGCGAACAATGCTTCCGCCTCACGCCATTTAGCGATGTCCTTGAATGCATCAATCCCGATCAAAAAAAACAGCTGATCGCTCTTCTTCAGCGTTTGCTTCAACTTTCGGATGGTGTCAATGCTGTAGTTCGGTGCGGGTACCACGCCGCTGCGCGCGCTCTTCCGGTCGTGAACAACGAATTCGCTGGGTGCTTCCAGCAATGAGGGCAAAAAGCCTTTCTCTCCCTGGGTCGCCAGAACCGTCATAGCGTAGCGATGAAAATACGCTGCAACCGGCTGCGAAGTTTTGTGAGGCTGCTGGTTTGTGGGCACAAAGAGAATTCGCCCTAACTTGAATCTTTGCTGCCCCGCACGGGCGAGCGCGAGGTGCCCTTTGTGGATGGGATCGAAAGTGCCGCCGAACAGGCCGATGTTCATCGTTGAAAGGTAAGCCCTAAAAAATAAAACCTGTCATCCTGAGCGAAGTCGAAGGACCCCGCGTCTCTCAATTCAGCGTGAGCCTCTCAGGGAATTCTGCGGAGAAGATCACCCGAAATTCCCTTCGAGGTTCATCTCACAACGACTTCGTAGCTGCTTCGCGTTGCGAAGCAGTTACTCCGCTCTGGATGACACTTGACCGTTGAATCGAGTTGTTCCCTCTGCACTTGCTTCAACCTGCGCCTCGCGCCTGAACTGCTCCACTCTTTCCGCAATCGCATACTTCAACTTTTCAATGCCTTCGCCGGAAACGGCAGAGATCGAAAACAACTCCAGTCCATGGCTCTTCGCATAGCGTTTAAGTTTCGTCAGTTTGGTCTTGTTGGCCACGTCGCACTTCGAGGCAACCAGCATCATTGGTTTAGTTTCGAGTCCCGCACCAAAACTGCTCAGCTCACCGATGATTACTTCAAAATCTTTCGTTGGATCGGGACGCCCGCTGGAGTCCGAAACATCCACCAAATGCACGAGCAACCGGGTGCGCTCGACGTGCCGGAGGAATTGCGTGCCCAGGCCCGAGCCCAGGTGCGCGCCTTCAATCAGTCCAGGAATATCAGCGACAACGAAACTCATCTCATGCGGTGGATCGCCCACCGCGACGACCCCAAGATTCGGCTCAAGCGTGGTGAAGGGGTAATCCGCAATTTTAGGGCGGGCGGCTGAAATGCGCGAAATCAGCGTGGACTTGCCGGCATTGGGATATCCGACCAGGCCTACATCGGCGAGCAGCTTCAGCTCCAGTCGCAGCGCTCGTTCTTCGCCCGGTCGTCCGTCCTCGTGCTCGCGCGGTGCCTGATGGGTGGAAGTCTTGAATTGTGCGTTGCCTCGTCCGCCCCGTCCGCCACGCGCAATCACAAGGCGGTCATCAGGATGCGAAAAGTCATGCACCTTCTCGCCGGAATCGGCGTCGTACACAATGGTTCCTACCGGAACTTTGAGCAGGACATCTTCACCTTCGCGCCCGGTCTTGTTCGATCCTTCACCGTGCCGCCCACGCTGGGCTTTGTACTCGGGATTGAAGCGGAAGTGGACGAGCGTATTGTGCCGCTCGCTGGATTCCATGATGACATCGCCGCCCTTGCCCCCATCTCCGCCAGACGGTCCCCCGCGCGGAACAAACTTCTCCCGCCGGAAGGCAAGGCAGCCGTTGCCGCCGTCTCCTGCTTTAATCCGAATTGTGGCTTCATCAATGAACATGGTTCCGCTGGGCGATTGCCCCGCTCGCCCGGATGAGGCGTGCGGCCTGCGAGAGTAGAACAATCCTAATATTCAGTATAGAGGAAGGAAAAACGAGACGACTGTAACTCGGTCACGGAATAGGCCGATCCCTGCCGAAAGCCGGGTAAAACCGTGGACGTCCCGATAAGCAACGCCTGCGTTGCCCGCTCATTTCTGGTTACCTGTCGCGGAAGGGCTTTTCCAAAGCCCCGTGTCGATGGTGTCCAGCAACGCTCCCGCGGCGTCAGCAGCGTATTCCCAGAACATTACGCCTCTCAGCCTGTTATCGAGAACATATTTGCATTTCAATGCGAGCGACTCGGGGTCTTCATACGAAACAAAAATCTTTCCTTCCGAATTGTAGAGATAAGGCACCGAAGCGACAGGATCCCAATAACGGGTGAAGCCGTTGTTTATCATCGTGGATTGAATGTTGCTGTACTGGGCAAATGCATTCGGAACCGGCTTCCCAGGGCGAAACAAGCCGTGATCGACATCCTCCACTTCACCCCACACGTGTCCGTAAAACGGAACGCCGAGGACGATCTTCGCAGCCGGAACGCCTGCCTGCTCGAACTCCCGCACAGATCTGTCGGCCGAGATTTTTTTGGGATCGGAAGGATCTGTAAAGAGGGGCGCGTGGTTGCCGGTCACCGCATCGTCAGTAGGTTCATAGTAGTCATAGGCCATAAGGTTAACGGTATCGAGATATTTCTCCACCTCGCCCATCTCGGTGTTCTCCAGGAAGCTGGATGAGGCGCCAGTCGCGCTCGTAAGGAAAAGGCGCCGATGAAGGCGCTTTTCCTCTTTGTCAAAGCGCTGGCGGAGCTCTTTGAAGAGTAGTGTGTAATTTTGCTTGTCCTCCTGCCGAAAACGATTTCCGGCGCCTATTTGGCCGGGATACTCCCAGTCGATGTCGAGACCGTCCAACTGGTGGCGATCGATAAATTTCACCGCACTCTCGATGAACAGACTGCGGCTCTGTTTTGTAAGAGCCATGTCGGAGAAATTGCCCGATCCCATCCATCCGCCAACCGAGATAAGCACCGTCAGCGAAGGATTTTTCTGCTTCAGTGCGACAAGCGCAGCAAGATTCTGATCGTCGTTCGCGTAGCCGTTGACGACCTGTCCCTCTTGTATGAGCGCGAACGCATAGTTGATTCGCGTCAATTTTTCTGCAGCGATCTCGCCGGGCTGAATCAGGTCGTCGCGCTTGAAGACATAGGCGATGACTTCGGGCCTCGCAGGCAGGTCTTTGCTGCGAGCAAGCAGGACCGGAGTGCAAAAGGAGACGAGGATGGAAAGCAGACAATATGTGCTCCGGCTTGTGCCATGCAAGACGAGGCCGCACTTTTTGACAAGCACTTTTTCCTTGGATCTTTCGTCAAAAATCCGGCCGTTGCAGCCGTCTTCAGCCTTGATCCGAATTGCGGCTTCATCAATAAACATGGTTCTGCTGGGCGGTTGCCCCGCCCGCCCGGGCGAGCGCGTGCGGGCCTGCCAGGAGTAGAACACTCCTAATATTCAGTATAGAGGCAGGAAAAACGAGAGGGCTGTAAGTAAGTTACCCAATGGGAGTCAAGAATGGGAACTGCAGGTTGTTGGTGTAATTGATTCCATGACAATGTCGGCTCCCTAGCCCCGAGTAAACTTGGTGGTGCTAACCAACCAGAAGGCTCGGGAGAAAAGGAGCCGATATGTTGATTATAGGATGCGATTACCACCCGAGCTTTCAGCAAATTGCGTTTGTCGATACGGACAACAGGGGAATTACAGGAACGGCGCCTGGAGCAACGCGAGGAAGCAGAGAAGTTCTACCGTGGTCTTGGGGTACAGGGAATGAAAGTACGTGTGGGGATGGAAGCCAGCGGGCATGCGCGCTGGTTCGAGCGACTGCTGGCGGAACTGAACTTTGAGTTGTGGATCGGGGACGCCACCGAGATCGCTAGGAAGCGAGAACGCAAGCAGAAGACGGATCGCCAGGATGCGCAGCATATTCTGAAATTAGTGCTCAAAGATGACTTTCCGCGGATCTGGGTACCGAGTTGGGAGAATCGCGATCTGCGGCAACTGCTGTGGCATCGGCACCGCATGGTGCAGGCGCGCACCCGCATCAGGAATCAGCTGCAAGCCGTAGCCCTGAACGAAGGCTTACGCTGCAAGAAGAGGTTATGGCGGGAGCACGGACGGGAACAACTGGAATCGTTCCGGTTGGCACCCTGGGCAAGCCGGCGACGACAGGATCTGCTGGAGTTGCTGGATCGGCTGAACCCGACGATCGCGGAACTGAGTCAGGCGATTGAGCAAGAGGCCGAAAAGTTTCCCGAGGCACGATGGTTGATGACCCATCCTGGAGTCGGTCCGCTGACCGCACTGGCTTTCGTGTTGATCATCGGGAGAGCGGATCGGTTTCAGTGTGGCAAGCAGATGGCGAGCTATCTGGGACTGGTGCCGTTGGAGGATTCGAGCGGGAATCGGCGACGACTGGGGCATATCACCAAACAGGGGAGTTCGATATTGCGCTTCTTGATGGTGGAAGCGGCTCAGGTCACAGTGCGCAGCCTTCCGGAATGGCGCAGCAAGTATTTCCACCTGATGCTGCGCCGGGGTCGGAAGATCGCCAAGGTCGCTATGGCGCGGAGGCTCGCCATTGGTTTGTACTGGATGTGGCGCAAGGGATGGGATTACGAGCAAGTGAAAAAGTTCGGTTCGCAGGGTCGAAAATCCGGCTGTCATGCTGGAGTAGCTACCGATTCCACCCGATAGCCGAGGCTGCGAAGTTCCCGAATCATCCGATTAGTGCGCCTGCGTCTTGACTTTGCGTTCACTGCGGGGCCTCGTT